>Ga0307513_10001349_pt1 | contig 35458 bp, 28 predicted proteins | sample 15_EM_MG_FD_202174 | JGI IMG/M metagenome (GOLD analysis project Ga0307513, IMG submission 202174) | Populus trichocarpa ectomycorrhiza microbial communities from riparian zone in the Pacific Northwest, United States - 15_EM | ecosystem: Host-associated > Plants > Roots > Unclassified | place... | reverse complement strand
AGAAGTAGTGAAAAATGAAGTCATTAAGCTTCTAGATAATGGAATCATTTATCCTATTTCTGACAGCAAATGGGTAAGTCCTACCCAAGTTGTAACCAAGAAGTCTGGAGTCACTGTAATAACAAATGATAAAAATGAGTTAATTCCAACTAGGACTATTACTGGTTGGCGCATGTGCATTGATTATAGGAAAATTTTATTGGGATGACCCTTATTTATTCAAATATTATCCTGATCAAATATTTCGAAGATGCATTCCTGACAATGAGGTAAGTAGTGTCATTAAATTTTGTCATTCTGAGGCATGTGGAGGTCATTTCTCATCAAGAAAGACCACTGCAAAAATCTTACAAAGTGAATTTTACTGGTCCACCATGTTCAAGGACTCACATGCATTCTGCAAGACTTGTGAAAATTGTCAAAAATTAGGATCTATTGCAAAACATCACATGATGCCTTTAAATCCTATTCTTGTCATTAAGATCTTTGACTGTTGGGGTATAGATTTCATAGGTCCATTTCCTCTATCATTTGGTTTCTTGGACATATTAGTCGTAGTAGATTATGTTTCAAAATGGATAGAGGCAATTCCAAGTCGAAACAATGACCACAAAACAGTGATAAAGTTTTTCAAAGAAAATATTTTGAGTCCATTTTGGAACCCTTCAAGCCACGATAAGTGATGGTGGAACACATTTCTGCAACAAATCATTTGAGACTTTAATGAAGAAATATGGAATCACACACAAAGTTGCCACCCCTTATCACCCTCAGACAAGTGGACACGTAGAGCTTGCTAATAGGGAGATCAAACAGATCTTGAAGAAAACAGTGAACCCTAATAGAAAGACTGGTCTTTAAGACTTAATGATGCACCTTGGGCTTATCAAACTGCTTATAAAACATCATTAGGTATGTCACCTTATAGACTAGTCTATGGAAAACCTTGTCACGTGCCTGTGGAACTTGAACATAAAGCTTATTGAGCTATTAAAGCTTTCAATTATAACCTTAATGATGCTAGTCAGCTGCGAAAATTACAAATAAATGAGCTTGAGGAAATAAGAAATGATGCATATGAAAATTCAAGAATTCATAAAGCAAGAATCAAAGAGTTTCATGACAAGAAAATACTGAGAAAAACATTCAATGTTGGTCAAAAAGTCTTGCTTTATAATTCTCGACTCCATTTATTTCCTGGAAAACTAAGATCAAGATGGAGCGGTCCTTTTATTGTGAAACATGTGTATCCATATGGAGCCTGTGATATCGAGAATCCAAAGAATGACAATGTTTTCAAGGTAAATGGACATCGTTTGAAAGTTTACTATGACAATTTTTCAGTTGAAAATGACTCTATTGAATTGGGTGATCTTGTATATAAAGATTGATTCTTTTTCACATTGTTTTTGTGTTTTTTTTTGTGTGACTTTTGTTTTGCTAGTCTCTCTCACCCCGGTCAAATGGCGGATAACGGTACTCCGTGACTCTTAAGTCGGTTCTTTCAATTTCCCATGATAACTGATATCCGTGTATATATTTGTGCAATTCTTTGCTCTTTCTCCCTTCTTTGAATCTCTTCTCCAATTCTCATTTGAAAATGGACACCACTCTTGAAAAATTGAAAAAGTATTTTCTCGCTCTGCCTCAAAATACGATTACAAAAATTTATCATGCTAGATGTGTAAGATTGAAGTTGTTAATGAATCATGGAATTCCTGAAGATGTTCGCTGGCTAATTGAAGCAAAGGTTCGATTATCAGGTGAGTCCTCCAATTCTTTCATTTCATACATGCCTGGAACAGGTAAAAGCAGTTTTGCAAAGAAACGTCGTGCAAAACGACTGAAAGTCTGTCACAGATATGCCAGATGGACTTGTAATGCAACATGTCGTTCTTTAGGAATGGTATCTGTAAACCCTGAAGATAAAATACAATTCATTAAGGACGGTCTGAGTAAGGGGTCTTTAGATAATCTTCTATTAACCCTTAAGACGCATCCTAGTGGAGATGTGCATCATGCAATTCATGATTTATGGTCATAATTCCATAAAGAACATGCTCGACATAGTCTTGGGAATCTGACTAAAAAAGACCATGTATGCCAGTTTTTAAGAAAACTGGATGGGAGGCCTATCCCTGACCCATAAAGGGCGTTTAATCCGTTCTTGGATGTAAAACCAAGGGAAGATGTGAGCCACAATCACAACTACCTATACATACACATGCTTTTTCAAAATAAATAAATTAATTAATTAATAAAAAAAAAGAGTGAGACTCCAGCTGGCCTACATATAGGTGGTATGATTGCATTTTCAATTTCTCATCTATAAAATCTTCTCTTCCTTCCCTTCATTTCTACTCAACCCATACATTCAACAGATATAGAAGTGTGTAGAAATGGCAGGTTCTTCAAGTTATCACATAAGAAATATTTGTGTTTTCAGTGGATCCAGTCCTGGGAAGGAAATAGAGTTTTTAGAATTAGCAAATCATCTTGGTCAGGTACTAGCTGAGAGAAAGATTCATTTAGTGTATGGAGGAGGCAGCCTTGGGTTAATGGGAGGGTGTTAATAGCTGCATTTTTAGGAGGTAGTCAGGTTTTAAGGGTCATCCCCAAAGCTTTAGCAAAAAGGGACATCATTGGCAAAACAATTGGAGAGGAACTACAGGTCCCCATAATGTCTAATCGACTGAATGCAATGTTTAACCATGCTGAGGCCTTCATTGCTTTACCAGGTGGTCTGGGCACATTGGAAGAGATCTTTCATATTTCCTTTTGGGCCAAACTACACATTCACCATAAACCCATAGGTCTGTTAAATGTTAATGGTTTTTATGATAATTTGTTGTCTTTTCTTGATCAAGCTGTGGAACAGGAATTTCTAACATCTTCGGCATGACAAATCATAATCTCTGCTGCTACTGCTGAACAATTGATTGACCAACTACAATCTTTCATCCTTGTAATTGATCCCTCCATGAGTTGCATAAATTGGTCAACTAAGGAAACACGTAAAAAGTTTAGATTGGATTTGAGCCTTCGTTTGTAAAAACTTTGTGTCTTTTGGTTTTATTATTGTGTTTTGTTGTTTCTTATATTTGTTTAAGTGTGTTTCAAGTTTGTCAGTGTTCGTTGTTTTAGGTGATGTCTTCTATACTCTATCTTTCTACCTTAGGACATTGAGGACAATGTCTCGTTTTGGTTGGGGGGAAAGGTTAGTAGTTGATATTTAAAAAAAAATTAAATTTTAACTAACTGTGTTTTCTATTTCATAAACCATTTGCAAAACTGTTGTTACTAGGATGGTAGAGTAAAGGAGTTCTTTTGTTAAAGTGATTCTTGAGACGCATCTTAGTAAACATTCTTAACAAGGTCTATCAGAATACTTCTTGAAATATTCAGGTTTACAAACTCTCGCATTGTTATCACTTAATTCCACTCATATACTCATTTAACAAGTATTCTTAAACTTTCATTCACACACACACTTTAACATATGATTATGGGTTGCACATTGGATTATTATATTATTCATGTTCTTTTGTTAAAGGTAACAACTAAGGAAAAGGGATAGTATATAAAAAAAACAAAAACAAAAACAAAAACAAAAACAAAAAAATGATGATAATAAAAACGTAGATAAGTTTGGTTTCGTAGCCTCCCTAACCTAAGCAATTAAGCCTGAAGGGGTGTTTTAACACCTAATACCCTAAAGTCAACTGACTTGGGAGCTATTGGCCCAACGCTTGTTAAATAACTTGAGGAGAAAAGCTTAAGGGAACCAAACATTACACAATCTACGTATCAGTATCTGCAACCCGAGTTACTAAGCTCGTAGAGGTGTCTCAACACCTAATGCCCTAAGACCAACTAGTCTGGGAGTCATTAGCTGAAAGTTTGTTACATGGGTTAAAGATACATTGTGTTTTAAGTTATGTGTGTGTGTGTGTGTGTGTGTGTGTGTGTGTGTGTGTGTGTGTGTTAAAAAAAAAGGAAAAAAAAAGAAAAAAAAAGAAGAAAATGATAATAACCCTAACCTAAGGAAGTTAACCTTAAACATTACAACAAAAAATTTGTTTTCTTCCAAGTAAAGCCCCATAACTATGTGTTGATATATTGATCACATAGTTGAATGAGAGTATATATATAAATTTAATGAGAGTTTGTTTATCTGGATAGATTAATGGAAGTTGAATGATGAATGCCTTGCTTTGTGGAATTTGCAAATTATTTTTCTATTTTAACGCTTTGATTACTAGGGACTACTAATAAGCTAGTTGAGGGGTGTGATTAGTATTTAAAAGTGCATTTTTATCAAGGATTTATATCAGCATTTTGCACTTGAAGTATCAATAACTCCTTAACTAAAGCATGTTTTATAATAACAAGTCTGATACTATAAGATACCGTATTTTATGGTAAATGTTCATCTTAAATACAAGCCTATCACATAAATGAAAGGATTGATTGATGAGTTTAAGTACTGAAATTGAAAGGATAAAGAAAGGGCCAAATTTAGAAAAGAGATGTTGGTTTAGTCCAAACTAGAACACTGTTCGGTAATTGGATCATATCTGGAGCTGTAGATCTCGGATTTAGGTCCAGTTTATATGGATGGAAAGCTAAGACATAGGCCTAAAACTTTCATGTGGAGTCCAAGATTTAAAAAGGATTTTTTCAAGTCCAAATTATAGCAACAACTGAGAAGTCTGAATCTGTCCTGCAGCCCAGACATTATTCAGTGTTCAGCCCATATCTCGAGTTTTAGAAGTCCAAATGACCTCAAGTTTTTTTTTCTGGAAAGCTGAGACAATTTTCTAGAACTTTCATGAGTAAAGGTGGTTCAAATTCTGACGTTAGAAATGACGATTTGTTCAGACAAGAAGATAAGGATTTTCACCAAGTCAAGAGTTGGTCACCTACTCAACAATTAATCATCAAATCAATAGTTCTAAATTTTGGCCTATAAAAGGAGGCATTTACCATGCATTTAGGAGAGCTTGGTTGTTCAGATCAAGATCTTGCTCTTGCTCTCTCTCTCTCTCTTTATATTTTTGAGTTTTGCTTTCATTAATATCATGTTTATGCTTTTCATTTCATTTCCTTTACTTAGTTAACTTGTATCTTATTTATGTTCTTATCTTGTTTATTTATATTTCTCTTCTTCATTATGTTTAGTTAAGTTTATTATGTCAAGATGAAAAGGTTACACTCAGGGGCGGAAGCAAGGGGGGCAAGCAGGAGCCCTGGCCCCCCCTGCAAAACATTTTATTTTTTTTTATTATTGGGTAGTTAAATGTGAGGAAGTGTTTTTTTATTTTAAAGAGATGGGTCTTCTTATAGTAATGAAGCGTGATTTTATTTTTAATTTCCTTTGAATTATTTTGCACAACCCTAGTATAAATTCTGCAAATATAAAGTTATTATTTTGCGTAGCTCTAATATAAATATTGTAGCTAGTCAAAAACAAAAATAAAAATACAAATCACAAGTAAAATTTTTCTGCGGAAAAATTGAAGCAAAGTCACTAATTAATTTATCTTTCATCAAACAAAATAAGGTAATTTAAATTTAAAATCTATTTTTGTTTTGAGATGTTTTTTAATAATTTGATGAGGTTTTTTTTATAATTCTACCATTTTTGCTCTTTTTTGTTCTCAGATCTGCTAGTTCTACCAATTGTTTTTCGAATTCTTGTTATAGTGATTTTTTTTTCTAATTAATTAGATATATTTTATTGGTTTGTTTTGATTATGTTTGGATTTTTTTTATGTTTTTTTTTTAATAGAGCTGCCAAAATTATCAATTTTTTCTCACGATATATGTTTTGATTTTAGGTTGAACCATGAAAAAAAAAAGAATTGATTTTTTAAAAAAAAAAATATTGATAACTCATAGCCTAGTGAACCAACTCCAATGTGTAATGTTGATGTTATGGTTGAGCAGCCCCAATGTGCTTCAGTTTACAAAGAATTTGCGTTGATTAGTGAGCAACCTCTTACTAGAATCGATATTGTTAAGAATCATTCTTCATTATTTTTAGCTTTATTTCAAAGTTTATCAAACATAAATAATGTTTCACTTTAGCTAATGTTTCTTATATACTTTGTATGTTTATATTTATTAGGTATAAAGACCATCAATATTAAAGTGATGGATATATTATGAAGATGAAATTAACTTCATTGCTTTGAGTCAATTTGGTATTGCTTCAAACCTTTTACCCTATATAAAGATCATTATATGTTTGTAATAAGTTATTTGAATAAAACTAAATTATGCATGTTTTTTTTTACAACTCATGTACAATAAATTAAAACAAATATTATATATTGTTATATTAATTTTGGCCCCCCCAACAAATAATCCTAGCTCTGCCCCTGGTTACACTAATGGTGTAAGAATAAATATAATATAAACTCAATATGGACTTCAATGCTTATATCCTAAACAACTTGCTATTAACATGTCTTATCATTTTTATCTTATTAATTCTTAATACCTTGCTTGTTAAATGGTTAATCTAGATTTATGTTGTATAACACTTGGTACAACAAATGTTTGACACTTTCATAGCCCAACCATATGGTATAACTTACACATGTGCTATGAAAGAAACTTGATTTGTTGTTAACATAAGTTAGCATCATGAATTCCTGAAAATATTTAAAAGTTTGGTATTATTTAAATAAAATAATTAATATGATCATGTTAACAATTTATAATGAGCTATTAATGACAAATCATCAGATTGGAACCTCCTTTGTGTGTGGTTTCCAGTTGAGTAATAAAAAGAGTATATTATACTTGTTTGAAATATCATTAGTGGATCCTCTAACCTTGACATTTGTTTTTATCAGTGTTTAATCATTACATTAATCTTACATCTCAAAGTCCTCTTTAACTTATTGTTGTTGTTGTTGTTGTTGTTATTTATAATTTATATAGTTAACCTCTCTATGGTTCGACATCGATCTTGTCAGGTTATTTATTACTTCAACACTCATACACTTGGGAGAAGATATCAATCTTTTGGTCGTGTCAAGTATTGACTTAATCATCGGAGAGTACCCAAACTCTAAGGAGGGGACCTTTTACAAGTATTGAACATAATTCATCAACCATTTCATCAAGAAAAGATGGACTAGATTTCAAGAACTAAGAGATTAAAGGCTGTGCCCCCCCCCCCTCCCCCCTCCCCCTAGCTATTTTAAAATTATTAATTTATTTTATTCGAGTTGACAGAAATCTTTTCAAGAAAAAAAAATAGATAAAATGATCAAAATTGATATATATATATATATAATAAAGAACCAAAGTTATTTTAGGTTACTTGATTATCAAATTTGCTTGGAGACCAAGTAATTAGATAAAAAAAAATTATTTTTTTTTAAAAAAAATTAGTTAAAAAAAAAAAAAACCACTCATCTTCAACCTCTAACCATTGCCAATAGCCTTTTGCCATGAACCACCGTCAACTACTAGGACAACAGCTCCTCCAACTACAAACCCAGCCCCTCTCATCCTTTTCTAGTCAAGGAAAAAACTATATATTTAATATTTAACATTATAACCTACAAAAATCTTTTAATACATTTACATACAAAGAAAAAACACGTGAGATTTTTTATTATTATTAAATAACATAGCATTTCTTTTAAAAAAATTATAAAAAACAACAAAAATCTTTTTAAAAAATATATATTTCAATATTTTTTTATTACATATGACCAATTCTCTTAAAAATAAAAAAAAAAATTATATTTATAGAAATAAAAAAAAATACATGATATAATTTAGCATATTTAAATACCAAAATTCAAAAACAAAAATTTGTTAATATCTTTACATATATTTTTAGATTTAATAATTAGTTTATAAAATTCATGAGAATTTAACGTAGATTTAAAAAAAAACTAAAAAATTTATTTTATTTCTTTTAATATAGATATTATGAACTTATATTTAAGATATATTCTCAATATTAAATTAAAAAACAGTTTTTTTTTAATTTTGACTTTAGAATAATTAAATTTGACCATAAATCTATAGCCCACTCTCTTGGGGTGGACTGACTTTAACCAAAAAACAAACCAATAGTTAGAAAACACAACAGTACCTTAGTTTATATCAATCGAATAAACAATACAGTTTACCTTAAATAAAATATGTTAGGAATGATATGTCATCCATATATATAATTAGTCATTTTATCAAGACTCTAAGATTAATTAGAGTTTTTAATGATGATTTTATTTTATTTTTTTATTGATAAAGATTAAGAATTTTTTATTTTTTTTATCCATCACCTCAATGATACTTAAGATCCAAATATAGAAGAAATATTCACCACAACGCCTAGCACATACAACGGAATGTGTAGTTCATCAAACTATCACCTCTTGGGCACACAAAAAAAGAAGATGGAAATTGCCCAAGATGATTTATAGATTAGCTAGCTAATTTGTTTTAAAACAAAATCAAGTCTCTTTTTCCTTAGAAATGCTTTTCATTTTGAACTTCCTTGCACAGGACAGGCAAAGAAGAAAGACATTTAGGAACTCGCAGAAATTTAGCATGTTGTAACTCGCAATTGGTTATGCAATCTCAAGCCATCACCACTGGCCATCATGACAAAGCCCTACCTTTTAATTGCCATATATTCATGGAAGTTCAGAACCTTAATGAGAATTGAAAATCATGCAGTATGTGTCTAACTCTGGGAAGATTGTTCCTTATCATTAAGCATCAGCAGCTCCTTTGCCTTAGTTTCCTCCCGATATCAGCATAACTTGGGAAGTCACAGCTATCACTTGACTTCTTGCCCATCGAATTCCCTGCTGCTCTCTTGTCCATCGGTGTCCCCATCCCCCAATGCCATCATTACTCTGTTCTTCTTAACCTCTTCCCTTTGTAACCTCAACTGCTCCTGTCTCTCCTGCCACCCCTCTTCCAACAACTGAACAAACTTGTCCTTTATTTCAAGCAAAGGATCCCTTTGAATCAACTCGCTGTCCTTATAAGCTTCCCTTAGCATCGCAGTCTTAATCCCTCCTTTCAGTGACATGTAAAATATTCCTGGATGCCTAGTGAACACACTTGAAAATGTGTTGGAAAACCTGTACTCATCACTAAACTTCCCCAGTATGGGCACTGGAATCCTCTTGAACAACGAAAGAGATAGCAACTCATGGAAAACCCCAACAGTCCTCTTCTCCATTTCCTGTGAAGCTTGATCCAAGTTTGACACATCAACATATGGTGATATGTAATCAAGTTCCAACCAATCCCGAATCCACTCCCTCATCTCCTTCCTCAAGAAGAACCCCGGAGGAAGCTTGTAGTAAAAATTAGGCCTAATACGAATTCCCGTCAACCCAAACTCATCTTCAGCTCTTTGCTCAATTATTGATTTTGCAAACTCAGGATTCCATTCAACCAACTCAAGAAATGACTTTCCCTCCTCAGGAGGACCAATTAGCCTAAAATAGTTTGGATAATTAGGAACCAAATTAACCAAAAAGTCATTAGGAAAACCAAATTCTCTCTTCACATGTACCAATTTATCCACACTAAGGACCTTATCCTTAGCCATCATCAGCAACTTACACAATTTCGAAACAATCCACCCCTCATTTTCCAAAACAATCCTTTTCTCTTCTTCAAGAAAATTCCTTAACCGATGGCTAACACGGACAAACCGGACGGGTTCTGACTTGGGTTTGATTCGATCCTGGTAAACGTCAAAGAGGGCAGGGTTTTTATTAAGAAAAGTAGAAATTCTTACATTGAGGCGCAATCTCTCGCGCCTGTTTTCGAGGTAACGAAGTGGGATTACTTGACCCGGTTCGTTAAGGACCTCTTTGACAACTTTTGAGCAGATTTTGTATGGCTTATCTCTCTCAATGGCATGGTCTAGTTGTGGGTCCCTGCGCCACACAACTTTGAGGCTTGAAATGGGTTTGGTGTGGAGGTTGAAAGCAGGGTTTATGAGAGATTTTCTATGCAACAAGTGCTTAGTTCTAGTAGTATAAATGGAGTAGGTTTTGAAGAGCATACCTGCAAATGTGACTGACCGGCCGACCAAAACCTACGGAGGAAGAAGATGCCCTGTCTGTCTGCCTGTCACTCTGTCATTTACTACTACGAACTAGGGCTTTCTTTTAACTTAAACCCTCAGGGGCTTAAATGGCATGTTTGGTTCAGTCCCCAACTCGTGATCTTTTTATTAACTTTGTCGGTGTAAAAATCATTTTAAAGAATTCTGCTTCTCCTCTATGTTCACATGATAATTTTCTCGATTTTTGGGCTTCGATTTCTTCAATCGATTTTCCATTAATGTGCAAAAGATATAAGAGGATGAACCAATCATTATATATATATATATATATATATATATATATATATATATATATATATATATATATATGACATCCTATTGCATAAATTTATCAATCCTTTATTATTATCAAAATAATTTAATTTGTAACTAATCATTATTTTTAATTTTTTTAGGATATTATGAAGAATCATTATATTTGTTGTTGTACAACAACAATAATAACAACAACGATAAAAATCATGAAAAATAATCATTTTATTGTAAGGGTGTATGTATTTTTATAGTCAAAATGTGTTGAAAAAACTATAGTATTATTTTTCTATATTTACAAGATTTACTAGTATTTTTTTTTTTAATGATAGTCGTTGTTTCTATAACCCTTATTTTTAGATAAGAAATTTATTGGATCTCGAAGGATAGCTTTATATTGGGGAAATATTTTTAGGACAAGATTCTATTTATTATATCTAATTTTACAATAATGCTACAATTATGGGGTATTATTCATAAAATTTAAATATGGAGCCATTTGAAGAAGCAATAATGTCATGGGTGAAAAATATACTTGTTAGCTATTATAGCTAAAGGAACTTATTAAAGAGCATGCCTTGTATATTTTCCATCTAATGTAGGTAAAATAAATTATATATATGTATAATGTTTTTCTTTGTACACTTTCATCACTATTATTTGATAAAACATTCTATAGTTTTCTCTAGTTTCTTAATTTTATAAATAGTCTTATATAAATGTTTATTTTCTTCATTGGTTATATATGATTACTCTTTTTTTTTTTCATTTGGATGTTGGTTTACTATTTAACAGTATGATGTGAACTTCGTGGTCACGCAATTCATAACAAGATTGACAATGAATCTTAAAAAGCCAAAATAGATCTGATAAGAGTGTCACATAATGAAAACATGTTTCAAGGCATTATCATTATTGAAATAAGAACCTCCACCCCTACGAATACCAATTCATTGAACAAGAAATATAAAAAAGACGTCATAAAACCAATTAATCTTTGATATGTCAATTTAGTTCAATAAAAAATCAAAGAATACAAGAATCTCTCTCACACAAGCTATATAAATTTGGCATCAATAGTATTTATCAAGTTTGAATATTTTATCCTTATAAAGAGTATTTATACTATTGAAAATAAAAACCCTAATGGATCTACTATTGTGAGCTAAATTGATGTACTTATAAAACTAACCAAAAACCTATATTAATAAACTTGAAAGTATTGACTCAAACAAGCCTTTGACCATAACTGAAAACTAATTAATAATTAAGCTAAAATAAACCTTGGATCTTAGCTAATTAATCAAACCCAAAAACATAAATAGAAAATTAAGTGTTGAAATTCTCTCTAAACTGTTGAAACTTAAAGAGAACAAAATAAAATAAAAGACAACTAAAACTAAAGTATTTATAAAGCTCATAGCCACCACACATATCCCATGACAAAATGAACTCCAATTCTTCAATGAATTCAAGCAACATTAGGAACCCTTGTAATCCAAATTCATACATAAGTTTAGGGTCTAAATAATCCTAATTTAATATATTTTTTTTGGTCTAAAATTAACTTATTACAGGTTTGGACTAATTAAGCCGAAAATAGTTAAGCAAAAACACTTTATCGTTGAATTTATAAAAACAATAAAAGTAAATTCGGTTAATTTAAATAATATGTTCTCGGACTTCGAATGATTTAAAATTTTACCACAATATAGTTCTATATATCTAGTATTTTCATGTGAAGTTTCAGCCCAATTAAATGTACAATTTAAGAAATATTTCTAATCTTACAAAACTAGCTAATACATATTTTAATGTAAAATTTAAACCTAACTTAATTCATATCACAATATATACCATATTAAATTACACAGAACTTGAATGTTAATAATATTGTCAATCATTTTTAACGTATCAAATTGTAATATAATATTTGAAAAGAAGAGTTGAAAAAAATTGTAAATCCATAAATGATATTCAAATAAATAAATAGTAAAAATCATAATAAAATTACTGTAACTAAGTTAAAATATAATAATAAGATATGTAAAAATCTTAGACAATCAAGATTAATGAAAAAACTAAAACAAAAATGTCTTTATATGAATGTGAAATTCAACTTAACAAAAATCCATCAATCATATAAGCATAATTATAATTAGTTGCACTATTTTAAAATGACTTGAACAAATCAAAAAATAATATACATACACACATATATCACACATAATATTTAATTAAATATTTAAAAAATAGAATGAAATATTAGGACAATAAACCTCAATTCCAATCTAAATATTTATGTAAAAATAAATAAAATTCATTGTATCACTCATAAAATAAAAAACAAAGCAAGCATTTTGAGTTATAAAAATAATAAATAAATAAAGGTAGCATTTTGAATCGATGAGCTTTGCGGTCCTTAAATTTGCAAATGCAACAGATAAAACAAACAAACAAAAAAAAAGAGTATAAAATAAAAAATCCATCCAAACCAGAGACAGATCTCTCTGTCATCATTGAACACACCTTCACTTCACTTCACTCCACTCTTATTAGTGACTCGGACACTCTCTCTCACTCGTTTGTTCTCTGATCTCATTTCAATCAATAATCATTCATAGATTAATGTAAGTTCTAATTCCTTTTCTATTTATGGGCTTCAACTTGTTTCTGAATCGGCTTTACATACATTGCATTCTCTTTTCTCCCTCACTCAAATCATAGTTATTATCTGATCTTAAATAAGATATTTGATCATGGGATGCATCTCTTTTGTTATTCTTCCTTTTTGTTAATTTGGGTTAGTTTACTATCTGTAGGAAAGCAAGGGTTTTTGGGTTTTGGAGGAGATATGACAACTCTTTCTCCCTTACTTGCAATAACCCCATTATGCTTCTGTAACTGTGGATCCGTAGAATCATCTAAATCGATTCATTATGTCTGTAAAACTAAAAAATCCAGACCCACAAGGCGGTTTGGGAGGATGGATGTTGGTAAAGATTCGAGATTGTTGTTTGCTAGATCAAGAGTTGCTGCCCAGCCAACTGAGCAGATGATGTTTACTTCAAGCAATCCATTAGTTGACCAACTAAAGGAAGTTTCGACTTATCGATTTCGGACGGAAATTGGTGGTCATGTCAAAATTTCTGTTGGGAAGATAAACGGGAAGTATGCAGTTTATGTTGAAGTTTCATCCTTGGAATTGGGTGCTAGTGATAGTATTAGTCTGATGCTTATCTGGGGCATATACACGTCTGATTCGTCATGTTTCATGCCTCTTGACTCATCCTCTCATGCCAGGACCAGAGAGACTCCGCTCTTACAGAATTCTTGTGCTAGGTTTGCTACTGAGTTGGAGTTTGAAGCTAAACAAACCCCCTTCTACCTCTCATTTTTTCTCAAACCTACATCAAGTGTTGTGGAAATCAGGAATCATAACAAGTCTAATTTTTGTGTTCCGATTGGATTTGATTCTGGTTATCCAACTCCACTTGGTCTTTCCTTTTCTACTGATGGTTCCATGAATTTTGCATTTTTTTCAAGGAACGCGGCGGGTTGCGTTCTATGTTTGTATGATGATAGTACATCAGGCAAGCCTGCCTTAGAGCTCGATCTAGATCCATATGTTAATCGATCAGGTGATATCTGGCATGCCTCACTGGAAGGTGCATGGACTTTTCTGAGCTATGGTTATCGATGTAAAGGAGCTGCTCTTCAGAGTGACGCAGATAAATTTGATGCTGGCCGTGTTCTTTTGGATCCATATTCTAAAATTATCATTAATTCCGTCACAGATAATGTATCTGGCCTGCTGCCTAAGTATCTGGGACGATTATGCAAAGAACCTGTTTTTGATTGGAGTGATGATGTTCCTCCTCACTTGGAAATGGAGAAACTAGTTGTTTATCGGGTGAATGTGATGCGTTTTACAAAAGACAACTCTAGCCAGATATCCAGTGATGCTGCAGGGACCTTTGCTGGTTTGATTGAGAAGTTAAGTCATTTTAAGAATCTTGGTGTGAATGCAGTCCTATTAGAGTCAATATTTCCGTTTGATGAGCAAAAGGGGCCGTATTTTCCATGTCATTTCTTTTCACCATCAAACGTTTATGGTCCTTCTAATGGCTCCGTGGCTGCCATTAGCTCGATGAAAGAGATGGTAAAGAGATTGCATGCCAATGGGATAGAAGTTTTGCTGGAAGTTGTTTTCACCCATACTGCTGAAGCTGGAGCATTACAAGGAATTGATGACTCATCCTACTATTGCACCAGCATTACTACAGGTTTGGACTCACAAAATGCTTTGAATTGTAATCATCCTATCGTCCAAAGGGTGATTCTGGATAGTCTACAGCACTGGGTTACTGAGTTTCACATAGATGGTTTCTGTTTCATAAATGCTTTATCTCTGTTGAGGTCGTTTGGTGGTGAATATTTGTCTCGTCCTCCCGTTGTTGAAGCAATAGCCTTTGATCCATTGTTCTCAAAGACAAAGATCATTGCAGATTGTTGGGATCCCAAAGAACTGGAGGCAAAGGAAACTGCCTTTCCTCATTGGAAGAAATGGGCTGAAATGAATACAAAATTTTGTTACGATATAAGAAATTTTTTGAGGGGTGAGGGTCTTCTTAGTGACCTCGCAACACGGCTTTGTGGGAGTGGGGACATCTTTTCTAGCGGACGAGGCCCAGCCTTCTCTTTCAATTTTATCACCAGGAACTTTGGACTTCCTCTTGTGGACTTAGTCAGCTTCAGTGGCGATGAGTTAGCTTCAGAATTAAGTTGGAATTGTGGAGAAGAAGGACCCACAAACAAAACCACTATCCTTGAAAGACGACTGAAACAAATCCGTAACTATCTCTTTGTTTTGTTTGTTTCACTTGGTGTTCCAGTTCTAAACATGGGAGATGAGTGTGGCCAATCTTCTGGGGGTTCCACTTCATATGGTAGCAGAAAACCTTTTGATTGGAATGCGCTGTCAACAGGTTTTGGTATCCAAACCACACAGTTCATCTCATTTTTGAGTTCCTTGAGAATGAGGCGAAGTGACCTCCTTCAGAAGAGAAACTTTTTGAAGGAAGAAAATATTGACTGGCATGGAAGTGACCAGAATCCCCCAAGATGGGAAGATCCATCCTGCAAGTTCCTTGCCATGACACTGAAGGTTGACAACCCAGGGAGTGGATTGAGCTCTGAATCTTCCCATGTAGAGGGTGACATGTTCATTGCTTTCAATGCAGCGGGACGCTCAGAGAGTGTCACTCTACCCGAAGTCCCTGAAGGGATGGCATGGCATCGCTTGGTTGATACAGCTCTTCCATTCCCAGGGTTCTTCTCAAATGATAGTGAGCCTGTCATTAGGCAGCCTTATGAAATGAAATCTCACAGCTGCATACTGCTTGAAGCCAACATCCATGATGATTGATACCGTCACTCTCATTTTCTTCGACACTCAAACATTTGCAAATATAGGATCAGAACTCTTTTCTTGTAGATTAATTTTATTATATGGGATTGTAATGCGGAAAATAAGGATGTTTTTCCAATACTGCGAGTGCATACTTTCGTTTCTTTCAATGAATTTATTATCTGTAATTCGTTTTACATTTTCTATAATAAGTCTAATCAGGACAACCCTCAAGCTACAACTGCATGTTCCAGCAAGTCCATTAGCACTCACCATTTTTCTTATTAAAAGCAGTGAAGCCAATTGCAAGCCAATTGATTCAAATCTTGATTGAAGGGCAAGGTGAAGCTTCCATTCTCAAAAAGAATCCCTAACGTGTATATTACACTCCAAATGACGTCTATGCAGCATACACAAGGTTCCGTAACAAATTTTCATGCAGTTCAAACGGAACAACTATAAATACAAGCTCTGCTCTAATTCTTTGATTATGGAGCTCCTTATCACAGAAACATAACTTTTTCAGAGGTAGACAATATCGAACACGCAGGTATCGTTGTTTATCTTTTTCCTTAACTTATTCAGCAAACAACCACATATCTGGCTACCATTTTAAAATTAATGGCCAGGTCTAGCAGAGCTTCTACTTTGTGTTATTGTTCGTTGCTTCTCCGGTTGCTTCAGTAGTCTTGTCACGGATTCAGGATCAAGCCCCTCTACATTCTGTTCTCTACTATGTTCTTGCCGAACCTCTTGGAGTAAAGCATCAACCTCTCTTACAAAATCTACCCTCAAGAGAATATCATCAGCATCTAGTGGTGGTCTTAGTGGCCCTGCAGACCGATGGAAAGAGAAAACTGGCCGTTTCAATGTAATTTTTTCGAAACAGAACAATCACGTGCACTTCTAAATCAATGTGCACTTCTAAATCAATAAATCATCTATCATATACCACTATATTGATATTGAATATGCCTTCTAGCTAATCGGTTAATGACATGAGTATTAATTGAATCTATTCTAAGATATAAAATGAGGGCTAAGTCAAGAAGTTTGAGTTAAAAAGGTTTAAATTTATTAATTTAGACTTTCTCTGCTTTTTAGGTCACATCTGAAACTACAGTATGATTTTAGATGTGATTCCAATTAGGTTAGAAACTAATAATATATGGTAAGCCTGCTAATTAATCTGGAAGAGAGAGAATAATATATTTAAAGTTGAGCCTAAAATCTGCTAGTAAAGTATGAAAATAGAAAAGACATTATTTCCTTAAAAGTTATAAATTTCATTTACTACAAGGAATTCTTAATGTTATTAAGAACTTGTGTGGTAGCTTTTAACTTACTTATTTTACAAGAATTTCATATCAAATAAGAAGAATTTATTGGTAAGAAAATAATTTCTATTTTACATGGCATCAGACTTTCTTTCAACAAGAATCCTTCAACAATTATTTCTATAGGTAATTTTCACTATCATATGTGGCAAAGGATGAAAAATAATCTTGGACCATTTTTTTTTATTTTATTATTTTAAACCTTATTTTAATTACTTTGGGTTTTATTTAAAATGAGTACATGTCTGGCCCATTAGTTTTATGATTTACATTTAAATACTCTTATGTAAATATTTTTATTCAGTTGATGATTTTTTATATATGGTTGTTGCACATTGTGTGTCTTTTTCTCTTTGTATTGTCGAGTGATTCTCATACTAAGTTTTTTATTGAACTTGCAAACTCTTCGAAAGATTGATCATTCGTTGTGATTTATACTTCTCGTTCACATTTCATTATAAGTGTTGGGTGGTGATGATCAATTGCATATAACTTTTGCTCTTCAAAGCAAGGTTCTTATTGAGTCAAGTTGCACACTTTCTTCAAAACCTCAAATTAATAATTTAAGGAACAATTCCACATCAATTTGGTATCAAAACACGAGTAATTTCAAGTTATATCTTTTTAATTTTCATTTCTACAAAAAAATAGGAAGAAGAAAATCAATTTTGAAGGGAAAGTCTTAAAGTTGCCAAAAACATTGCATACAAACAACAAATTGTATTTATTTTTGTGATTTAAGAAATTTGACACTTATAAAAATAAAGAAAATAAATCAAAATAAAAAATCTTGAAAGGATTCTTGGAGAAGCAATTTGAAAATTTTGGATCTTGCATGAACTAGGGTTTAACCGAAAATTCTTCTTGGAAATTCTTGGTGATCTTGATTGATTTCTTGCAAATTTAAGTCGAATAGAATTATCTTGTATCAATTTCTTTAGTTTCTTGATTTCTTACATCGTTTTCTTTATTTTCTTGAATTTTGTAGTTTTTGTTGTTTCTTAATAATAATCCTTGCTTTATTTCATGTCTTTGTTTTTGTCATTATATTCTCATAAATTTACATTGCTACTCATAAGTTTGTCCTCAAGTTTTGTTTTCAAAAGTTTGAGGAATCGTTGATTCTAGAGTCTTTAAACATAAAATAAATCATTGTGTAGTTTAGATAATTGTTTAATAAGTTACTAAGTTATTTTTAAGAACTAAAGTACAAGAATAGGTAGTAAAAGGCGTAGCGAGACTATTAGAACGAAAAGCCTAATAAAATTATGGGAAACATGAGAGGAGTGAATTTTATTGTGAGAGTAAATATGTGAGATTTGTGTTAAGAATATTTTTTTTTATGGTTCTAACCTTTATTTCAGGTATAAACAATGTCTTCAAAAAGTGTTGAACAAAAAAAGGATGAGGATTGTGGAGGAAAGGCATGATATAATGGAATTTATGATGGAGGTGTTAATGAATAAGTTTGATGAGATGATTAGTAGACAAGGAGGTTCTAGTCGTAAGTAAAAGGAAGTTAAAATGCCTACCATTAGGACTACAATGAATGATGAAATGTGGGCGATAATTCTTAAGTTAAAGAAAATAAATTTTCAAAGGTTGATGTTGCAATGAAATTGGTAAAGGAGCAATAAAGAGAGAACATCTTTCATACTAGATGTCACATTAGTAACAAAATGTGTAGTATGATTATTGATAATAGAAGTTGTGCTAATGTTGCTAGTATTATACTTGTTAAGAAATTGAATCTAAACACTATTAAGCATGATAAACCTTATAAACTTTGATGGTTGAATGAATGTGGTGAAGTTATGGTGAATAAACAAGTTTTGATTTCTTTTTTAGTTGAAAAGTATAAGGAAGAAGTTTTATGTGATGTGGTTCCTATACATGCTAGTCATTTATTATTAGGGAAACCTTGACAATTTGATAGGAAGGCCAAGAATGATAGATTTCAAAATAGGTATTCTTTTGAGAAGGATGGAAGGGCATATACACTTGCATCATTATCACCTAGACATATTTATGAAGAGCAATTGAAATTGAAAAAGAAAAGTGAAGGTGGAATGGTAATACAACAATGTGAGGTCGTTGTTACCATGCAAAAATATGTAAGAAAATGGTTAGCAAGGCATGTTTATCTAAAATTGTTACTATATAATGTTGGAGGAAACAATTGGCAAAAAAAAAAAAAGTTTTAAAGGCTTAAACAAGACCAATTAAAGCCAAAAGAGAAAGCAAACTCGAGAAGACAAATGAACCATGTAGGGTTATAAGTTTAAAGAGTGAAAATTAAGTAAGATGTAAGGAAAGAATAAGAGAGAAGAGAAAAGACTCAGATTCAATTAAGAGAGAGAGAAAAAAATCAATTAAAACCGAGAGTTGAGAGAAGAAAATAAGAATGAGATAAAAAGATAGTGTAGAAAATATAGATAAACACTTAAGTTTTTATACAAAATAAAACGAGATCAAGAGTGCTTGTTTTTTTTAACATGCCTATGATTTTACTTGTGTATAAGAAGACATATTTTAACACTAAGAATCTTAACTCTTTTATTCCTAATGTTGCTATATCATTATTAAAGGATTTTGAGGATGATATAGAACAATTAAATTTAAATTTGAGCTTTATCTGTCTTACTATGCAACTTTACACCACCAAGTATAGTTTTCGATCTAACAATTGAATCAAACTGGAATATTTCCAGAAGTTTTTATACATTTATGTGTATCTTAGGTTAAAATTTTAGGTCGATCAGAGTTTGTTAAGGCTTTCGGGTAAAGGATCGAATTTGTTGTCCAGATTTTGCTATGTATGACCTGATGAGATCCATACTGGTTTGCCATTGATAAAGGATGCAATCAATAATAGTATGGTGAAGTATAAACATCTTATCCTTAGACTTGATGATAATCTTAATAAGTTGCATGGATCTTGTATGTTAAGTAAAATTGATTTGAAAATTAGTTATCATCAAATTAAGATGAAAAAAGGGGATAAAAAGGAAAAATAACTTTAAAACTAAATGTGGATTGTTTGAATGGTTAGTCATGTTGTGTAGTTATACTATTGCACATAGTAAGTTTATGAGATTGATGAATCATATATTATGTGCATTCTTAGGTAGCTTTGTTATTAATTACTTTGATGGTATTCATAGTAAGAATTTAAGTGAGCATATTAAGTATTTATGATTTTTGTTTAATATGTTACAAAAGAAATCATTATGTGTTAATGTACTAAATTAGAAAAATTCTTTATCATTTTAAAATAGTTTATGGTTTAACTCTACTAGATTTGATTTCTTTACTTGTTGATGAAAGGTTTAAACTTGACAGTAATAGAAAAGCACATGTGAAAAAAGAATTGCTTAGGAAGGTACGACAACATGTTGAGAAAAAGAATGAGTAGTATGCATACGAAACAAAAAAAAAAGATGAAAAAGAGTTGTCTTTGAACCAAGAGATTGAGTTTGGGTGCATATACGCAAAGAGAGTTTTTCTAGACATAGAAAATCAAACTTGATGCTTAGAGGATATGGTTCATTTAGATTCCTTGAAGGAGTCAATGCCTACAAAGTGGATCTACAATATGAGTATAATGTTAGTGTTATATTCAAAGTTTATGATCTTTCTTTGTTTGATGTAGGTGATGATTCAAAGTCAAATTCTTTTGAGAAGAGAGAAGATAATGCGGTCTTGACTACAACATCAAAGGAACTATTAGGAGTGTCCATTAGGTCTATTCTAAGGCCTAAAACAAAGTGGATCCAAGAGAAGTTCAATCGGTGAAGTCAAAAGACTTAGGTCAAAAAGGTTCAAATCTGTCAGTCTAGATCTTTGTCTACTTTTTAGATCATATTTGAAGCTACAATAGGATTTTGGGTGTTGCTCTCATTAGGTTGGGAATTATACATCTTTACCTTTCAAACGATATATGGTAGGCTTGTTAATTCATCCGAATGAGAAAGAACAACGTGTTTGAAGTTGAGCTTAGAATCTACCAACAAAGTATGAAAAAAGCAAAAATATTATTTCCCTAATAGTTATGATTCCATTTACTACAAGGAATCCTTAATGTTATTGGCAAATTGTATGGTAGCCTTTGGCTTACTTATTTTACAAGGATTTCATATCAAACAAGAAGAATTAATTTGTCAGAAATTAATTCTTATTTTACAAGGTAGCTTTTGTTTAGTAAGAATTCTTCAACAATTATTTCTCTTGGGTATTTTTCATTATCATATGTGGAAAAGGGTGAAAAATAATCTTAGACTATTGTTTTATTTATTTTTATTATTTTAAACCTTATTTTAATTAGTTTAGGATTTATTTAAAATGGGTGCATGTCTGACCCATTAGTTTTAAGGTTTACATATAAATACTCTTATGTAAGTATTTTTATTCAGTTGATAAATTTTTATTTATGGTTGCTGCATATTATGTTCTTTTTTTTCTTTGTGTAGTTGAGTGATTCTCGTACTAAGTTTTTGTTGGGTCAAGTTGCAAACTTTCTTGAAAACTTTAAATTAGCAAAATAAAGGACAATCTCGCATCATATATTTATTATTAATAAAGATTTTTTTTATTCTTAATATTCATTTATATTTGATTAATGAATCTAATGTTTAATTAACAAATCTAGAGTAAAGTTAAAGTCCATGAGAAAAAAATAGATTAGCAAAGGAAATTATAAAGTTGTTATAATAATGAGATTTCTATTATATCAAAGTATTATTCCTAAATAATCCTTGTCAATGTTTTATTAAGATTGGATATTAATTAGAGTTGTTAAGACTGTTGCTTATTATGTTTGTTCTTTTATGAAAAAAAATAGTTGCTCTCATAAACTGAGATATGAGAGATACCTAGAACTAATATGTAGGTTTTCATCGGATGACATGTACACTAAACTAACTCGCAAGAGAATTCCATATGGAGAAATCATCCATGTCTATGGAAAGGTTCTCGTGATAATTGTGTAAGTGATCCTTAGACTTAAGATCATTAAGTTATCTTATATAGGTAATGTTATACTTTGATCTTGACCACATGTTGTCCTAATGAAGGGTAACAAATGAGCAAATATTGGGTATAGTATAAACTATATAAAGGTATTTAAGTAAACAAGAGAAGATTTATCACCTTATGTGAATTAGAAAAAATATTGCATTTGTTCTCAAATAATATTGATTGTGAAATTCTTAGTCAAAATGAAATGAGTTTAGAAACGATTTTTAAAATCTTATTCAAAGAATCAATGACTATAATGTTAAGAATTAGCATGATTAAAAAATAGACATAATCCATGTTATAATATCTAAATCTGAACATCATTGATGAAGAGATAATAATTATAATGAGAAACTAGTCACTGAAAGGTTAAGTCAAACCACTTATGACTTTTCTAATATTTATAAGATCATGACAAGTTGCTGAACATTATATTTGATCTTTAAATACAAGTCAATCAATTATTGAATTGATAATAAATTAAATTGTTTAATTTATTTAATCTTATTTTATTTAGAATTATAATTCATATTTAAGCCAATTTATTAGGGAGCCTAATGAGTTACATGCATAAAAATCATTGGTCAATAATTAAAATAAGATGATTATTCAAGTGTGACTTAATTGTAAATAAATTTTAGAAATTAAGAACTAAAATGTAATTAATATAAGGTATTACAATTCTAAACTTAGAAAAAATCAAGTGGGGAGTTGATTAAATAAATTTCTAAAAATATTCTAAAATAATATATGTGATATTATTTAAGGAGAAAATTGATATTTTTTTATTTATAGGATTTTTAGGTTTGTCTATAAATAGAATATTATATCTCTTATTTCCTAAGAGAATGTGAGGAAAATACAGTAGAGAAACACTTCAAACATAAAAGAAAAGAGTTAGTACTCTAAGGTATAAAGACCTCTTTATCCTAAAAGGTTTTAGGATATTTCTCATTGATGCTTCATATAGATTACTATTAGAGGCTGAATATTTAGACTGCTTGTGTTTTATGACAACCCAACCTTGAAGCAAATATTCAAATTCAAAAAGAACATTTGATCTTCAGGTAATATTCTCATAAACCCTAACCAACTCTAGATCTATCTAACATGATCCTTAAAAATCTTGAAAAAAATTAAATTTATTGTTTTCTCTGCGTGTATATGTTTCGGGAAACCTAACAGTGGTAGTGAAACCTTCATTAGACAATTAGGGTTGTTAATTGCATGTTGTGATTGTTATTGGTGTTAATTGAAAATTAAATTTGTGTGCAAATCTATTTTTCTAAAAACATTTTTTTCTCTCTCATGTTTTTCAAAAAATAAACTTTTTGTTTACTATTCTGGCTAGATATGGCAAGATTTTTCAGATCTAGCCGGATGCCACCATTTTTTTTAAAAAAGGGTTTTGGTAGTTATGGGATACTAGGACTGCTGGTGCATTTGACTAGTGTCTAATGTACTAGGCTAGGTCGCCACTAGCGACAGAGTTAACGGCCATGTCTGCTGCCCTTACCACAACAACACCAGTGTGTCTGGCATTACTTCCTTCCAACGTGAAGCTGCTACCTTGCATTGGAGGTGACAAACACTGCCGCCCAGTGCGAGGCTATTGCCTCACCTAGAGGTGGTGTAGCACCTTGCACAGTACCAAACCTAACGACAACCTTCGTTGTCGCTATAAATGTGGCCACCAACACAAGGGCAGACCCTCACGCTACTAAAAACCCAGTGACAACGCTTGTTGCCATTTTATCATAGTCACTACTGGTAACTGCAAAGAGAAGAAGAAAGGGTATGGTTATGATTCTGCCTCTTAGCTTATTTTAGGGTCTTTTGAGGGGTAGAGTCACGAATCTACCCTTGCAACTTATACATAATTACTTCTAGGGTATTATTGGGAAAGAATTATGATTTTGCCCTTTATGTATAAAAAATTGATTTTATATTTTAAAATTAAAATTCTAAATTTACTTAATTATAGAATTAATTTTTCTAATATGATTAGGATAGAATTAAAATGTTTAATTCAAGATTTTTGTGTTTTGTAATATCCTAATTGGATTACGATTTGAGTAAAATATTTAATTAAAAAATATTTAGAAAAATAGTTTTTTTTTTTAAATAAAGAGAGTTTTTAAGTTGGAAATTTTTATTTCATTAATCATAAAATAGTTTAGGATATTAATAAGAATCTTAATATGATTGATTTTCTTATTAAATTTTTTAAAATGGTTTTTCAATGAAAATCTATACTAAATAAAATTTATTATGTTTGGAAAATTATCAAATTAAATTTGATTTAATATTTCTAAATGTTAGAAATATTATTTTCAAAAATTACCCATAACACCAATTATTAGAATTAAATCATGCAATATATTTTTATTATGCATATTATTATGTTCTTATGTGGATGATTATGGACATTAAAGACCAATATGATTGTGTTTTTATGGTTAAATAGTTGTAATATTATATAGGGCTTGTATGTCCTGCGTTTTCTCTATTTTTCTTCTGAGTTGTAAAATTGTTTTCTCATTTTATTCCGCTCGAATATAACTTGGGGTTTCTTATTCGATTATGTAAATATAATTTAATTTAGAAATGTAGGAATTTAGATAGAAAAATTATTTTGCAATCCACGAAGAAGAAAGAATAGCGGTGAAGGATACAACCATGGTGCAGGATACAACTTATGAAGATTTGCAGCAGCTACCTAGGTTTTGACCATCTAATTCCCTTCGATGACTTGATGTAATTAGTTTAGATATATCCATAATCATCCAAGTAGAATGACATACTAGGGGTTTATGTTAATATATAATTGTTATGTATGATATATCAATTATGACATGAAATGAGACCTAATTAAAATTTGATAATAAATCTCTCATTAATATATTAAGTACATGATTTATTGCCTTCCAATTTTATATGCATAAAACCAAAGTTTTATTCATATTCATGGATAACTTGTTGAGCTATTCAAGGTTACAACTAATTAAATATGTTTAATGTTATAAAATTGGATCCTACTTAACTAACTTATATGATTTGGATGTGTTACTTATGATCATATAAGATTAAAGGCAATAGTTAGGTGAAACATATATGATATATTTAAGTAAAGAGTTGTCACCTAACTGATCTACGAGTCACATAAAGATGTGATTAATAAGTTATATTCTCTACCTAATTTAATTTGTTTTTATTTGTTGAGTTATTTAAGGTCATATAAATTAAATGGGATCCTAGCCCACTAGAAGATTTAAGCGAGATTTCCCGAATTAATAGTGGGGCTAATATTTTGCAAGAAAATAATGGGAGACCAAGTTAAGATTAAAGATCTTATTTGAATTTGGATTAAAATATGTATGCATGAAACTAATATTCGTTATCTTTACATGAATAGGTTGATAGATCAAAATGTGTAATGACATATCCTTACACAACATACTCAATGCTAACAAATTGACAAGACTAAACTTCTTGGACTAGTAGATCTTATTTGAAGTTGGATTAAAATATGTATGCATGAAACTAATACTCGTTATCTTTACATGAATAGGTTGATAGATCAAAATGTGTAGTGACATATCCTTACACAACATAATTGATGCTAACAAATTGACAAGACTAAACTTCTTGGACTGGTATCGTAATATAAGAATTGTTCTCAAGAAAGAAAGAAGGTGATATATTCTTGAAAATCCAATTCCTCTTGACCCTAACGAGGATGCTGATGAAGAAGTTAGGAATACATATCAACATTATATTGATGATGATGAGCATGTTGCATGTGTGATGTTAGCCAGCATGAGACTTGAACTTCAAACGCAACATAAAAATATGGATGCGTATACTATGATTATACATCTCAAAAAGTTGTTTGATGCAGCCAGTAGGAATGATAAGTATGAGACCTCTAAGGAATTATTCCACTGCAAGATGATAAATGGTTCCTTAATGAACACCCATGTTTTGAAAATGATTGGTTATAATGAGAAATTAGGTTAATTGGGCTTTTTCATGAACCATGAGTTAAATGTTAACTTGGTCTTTCAGTCATTACCCCAAAGCTTTTTGCAATTGATTATGAACTATCACATGAATAAATTGGATAATAATTGTTGGAATTGCTTAATATGCTTCAAATTGTTGAAAGGCCTTTAAGAATGAAAAAGGTTATGTTCTCCTAGTTTAGTATTTTAGAATGTATAGGAAGAAAAACAAAAAGAATAAGGGTTCTGTCTCTAAAGAAAAAAAAAACCCTCTTAAAGGCATTAAGAAAGATAAGGGTACTTGTTATCATTACGGAAAGGATGGTTATTGGAGGATGAATTGCATGGAATATCTTACAACAATGAAGGGAAAGAAACTTATTATGGTTTCTACTTCAAATATGTTTATGATTAAAAACTATCTTATACTTCACATTATAGTTCTTAGGTATTGGATACCAAATATGGTTTTCACATTTGCAATAATATACAGAAGATTAAATAAAGGCGAAGTGGACTTACGAGTTATAAATGGAGCAAGGGTTGTTGCATTAGTTATGTGAACTTATTATTTTACTTTGTCAAGTGGGCTAATACTAGAACTTGATAATTGTTATTTTGCTCTAGTACTTTCTAGAAGCATTATATCATTTTCTTATGTAGTTTTGAATAGATTTGAATTTATTATTGAGGGCAAATGTTGTTCTTTTATAATAATGGTGTTTTTTTATGGATCCGGTGATTATACAAATGGTTTGTATATACTTGATTTTGAAGGCCAATATTCAATATAAACTATAAATAGAATAAATTAAATATTCAATATCTTTTATAGTTATGGTATTGTAGACTAGGTCATATTAAACAAATAGAAATTGTTAATTTACATAAAGAAGGATATTTTGATCCTTTTCATTATGAATCGTGGGAAACTTGTGAAGCTTGTTTATTAGGTAAGATGACCAAAACACCCTTTACTAGAAAGAGTGAAAGATCTAAAGAATTGTTAGGTCTAATACATACAGATGTATATGGACTAATGATGATTAGTGTTATAGGTGGATATACTTATTTCATTACATTTACTGATGATCATTCTAGATATGGATATGTGTATTTAATGAAACACAAGTCTGAATCATTTAAAAGGTTCAAGGAATTCAGAAATGAAGTTAAAAAACAAACTGGAAAGAGTATCAAAATACTTTAATCAGATCGAGGTGGTGAATACTTGTGCCAAGTATTTCAAGATTATTTAAAAGATATTGGGATTCTCTCACAATGGATACCTTATAGAACTCTACAACTTAATGGAGTTTATGAAAGGAGAAATCATACCCTATTAAATATGGTACGGTTCATAATGAGCTATGTAGACCTTCAACCTTCTTTCTAAGGCTATGCACTATAAACTATTGCTCACTTTTTAAATAGGATTCCATCAAAATTTGTTAATAAGACTCCATATGAGATATGGAATGGTAAGAGACCAAACCTATCATACTTAAATTAGGGATGTAATGTTTATGTGAAGTATATAGTATCTGAAAAGCTAAGAACTAAGTTAGATAATTGTAAGTTTATAGGATCTCCAAAAGAATCTGTTGAAATATTTTATCTACCATCATGTTGAGCAAAAGGTGTTTATCTTAAAATATGCTATCTTTCTAAAGAAAAAATTTGTTCTAAAGAGGAGTAATGGGTGGAAAATAAAACTTAATGAAGTTCAAGAGCCATAAATAGACATCCAAATGGAACAAGAGCCTAAGGCCATAACATTTTATGGTCAACTTAAAACTCAAGAAACAAAAGAACTTCGTAGATCTGATAGGATACATTATGTATCATTGAGATATCAACTTTCTCTAGAAGCTGACGATAATTAGTTGCTTGTATTTGATGATCCTTTCAACTACATGGAAGCAATATCTAATAATCAGTACAAATAATGGGACAAATAATTTAATAACAACATAATTCAAGACATATATTTATTTTTAAAGCCAAATAAATCTAAAATAAGTCCACGTAAATACAATCATGAGTTTTCAAAATAAACTAATTCAAATACATCATTCGTACTTAATTTAAAGTTAAATACTTTTTCTTTAATGCAAAATTATATTACATAACAAAATATACATTTGATTTTACAAAATTAAAACTACAAGTATGAGATCTACGACTCAGCATAACACTACGAGGTGCCTGAAAATTTAAATAATACCCAATATGATCAGTTTATACACAATGAAAGTTTATTGTGTGTGTGTGTTTCAATTAATACAACTTGCATAGTTTAAGGGCATACATATGCCCTTTTTAACCCAATTCGGACAATTTGTTTCATTACTACTTTAATAAGTTTCTTTGATTGTCCATTAACCAGGGAATTGTTATCACCATTTATCCATTAACCAGAACATTAATCTCATTAACTCAGGAACTAGTTTTTTCAATTTCTCATTAACCACAATACTAATCCCATTTACTAATGTAACTAGTTTCTTTAATTTTCTATTAACTAGGGTATTAATCTCATTACCAAGGTAACTATTTTCTCTAGGGTAACATTTATCAAATGATATTAAGACACATTTAAGGACAATTACATTCACAGTTAATTAATACTTTAATTTCAGGGTGCCAAGCACCCACCTAATGTCTAGGTGTGTGAACTAGTCCCTTGTTGTTGTGTGGGTCCTGTGGCTACTCCTGTACCAATATAAACAATATCATACGCTATTATATCCTCAACTTACTTTAAATTTTAACTCTATAGACAATCATTTTATTTTTTACTTAAAATGACATAGTATGATTTCATATCTTTAAGCTAATCATCATTAACTATTTAATCCATATTTACAATTTCTTTCTTATCATTTCCATCATTAAATCTTACATTAAAGGCAATCCTAAACAAATTTTGTGCCTTTATTATAGGTATTTTTTTTTATTTTTAAGTTCTTTTTCACTTTGATCTAACACCTTCACTATTTCACTTCTAGGGTTAGATCTTCCTTGATCTCCAACGAAACTTGAGATAGTACTAGAGTAGGATCTACTTTGGCTACTCGCAATAAGGAAACATGGAACACATCATAAATCTTTGCTAAGTGTGGAGGCAAAACTAACTTGTAGGCTATAGGTCCAATCATATTTCCAATTTCAAAAGGTCTAATGTACCTCGGTGCTAATTTTCCCTTCATGCCAAAGCGTAGCATGTGTTTTCATGAAGTTACCTACAAAAACACTTAAGCCCCTACATTAAACTCAAGAGGTTTTTGTTTAATGTCTGCATAACTATTTTGTCTATCTTGAGTTGCCTTTATCATATCCTTTATGATCCTTACTTTTTCTGATGTAATCTGCACCAACCTTGGACCTATTATCTTCCTGTCACCTACCTCTTCCTAGTATATAATTCGACATCATCGACCATATAAAGCTTAATAAAGAGTCATCCCCACAGTAGCTTGATAATTGTTATTGTAGGTAAACTCTACAAGATTCTCACCTTTAGAAAGGAAAGTGAGAATCTTTATTGATGTACTACCTGGTATGTCTTCTATAGCTCAGTCTCCCTATAGGATGGCACTTATAGAATTACCTGAGTTAAAGATTCAAATACAAGAATTACTAGATAAAGGGTTTACACGCCCAAGCAATTCATCTTGGGGAGGTTTAATTTTATTTGTAAAAAAGAAGGATGAAACTCTCTAACTCCATATTAATTACAGACAACTGAACAAGGTAACTATAAAGAATAAGTATCTTTCACAAATAGATGATTTATTTGACCAACTTAATGGAGCTAGAGTATTTTTAAAGATAAATCTAATATCAGGGTACTATCAGAAGGATTAAATAGTAGAATATGTCAAATACCACATTCCAAACTCGATATAGACATTGTGAGTTCTTAGTGATGTCATTTAGATTAACAAATACTCCTGTGGTGTTCATGGATTTGATGAATTGGGTCTTTTGACCATATCTAGATAAGTTTGTGGTGATGTTTATTGATGATATTTTGGTTTATTCTAGCTCGTATCTGAAGCATGAGTAGTATCTGAGACAAGTATTATAGACTTTGAGGATCATTGGTTGTGTGCTAAACTAAGTAAGTATGAGTTTTGGTTGAAGAATGTGGTTTTTATAGGGCATGTCATGTTTACGTAAGGGATATTGGTGGAACCTAGGAAGGTTGAGGTAGTGTTGAAGTGGGAGAAACCTATGAATGTAACTGAAATTCATAGTTTCCTTAGGTTAACAGGATATTATAGAAGATTCATTAAAGGATTCTCAAATATAGTTATTCCAATGACCAGATTGACTCAGAAATAGATGAAGTGGGAATAGGCTAAAGAGAGCTTCCAGGAGTTAAAAATAAGGCTTACAATTGCTTTAGTGTTAACACTTCCTTCGGAGATTAAAGGATTTGTTATTTATAGTGATACATAAAAGAAAGGTATGGGTTATGTATTAATGCAACATTGTAGGGTGATTGTTTATGCCTTAAAGTAGTTAAAGACTCATTAGGTCAATTATCAGGTGCATAACTTGGAGCTAGCTATTGTGGTGTTTGCTTAAACTAAGTAATATACTACCATCCAGGAAAAGAAAATATTGTTGCAGATGCCCTTAATCATAAAAATAAGGTAAAGACTACTAAGTTGAATGATCCTAGTGAAAAGGAATTGTTGGATTGAGAAAGATTAATACCAAGATCGAAATTTGGCTTAAAGACTCTTTAATAGCTTAATTAAAAGTAAGGTTGATGCTTTAGGATAAAGTGTTAAAAGCTCAACATAAAGATGTTAAAGTTGGTAAAGTTAGAGACAAGGTGAAGTTAGGGATTAAAACTCCTTTCTAGATTTTAGAAGATAAAATGATAGTAATGAGAAGGCAAATGACAAATGTATCTACCTGAAAACAAGGCATTAAAAAAAGAAGTATTACAAGAAGCCCATGAGTCAAGGTTTGTTGTACACCGTAGAAGTACTGAGATTTTATGAGACTTAAAGAGTTTGACTAGTAGCTAAATATAAAAAAAGCAAATAGTTGAATATGTGGCTAAATGTGGAATTTTTCAACAAGTAGAACATTAGAAACTGGCAGGGCCTCAACAACTGTTAATGATGCCCAGTAGAAGTGGAAAGACATCACTATGAACTTTGTGTCAGGTTAGCTTAGAGGAAAGAAGGACAATAATGTGTTTGGGTGATAGTAGACTGATTTACTAAGTTTGCTCTCTTTTTACCTATAAAGATAATAGACTCAGTTGATAAATTGGCTAAACTGTATGTGAACGAAGTGGTAAGATTACATGGGATACCAATGTCAATTGTTGATTGCGACCCTAGGTTCACATCTTGTTTATGGCTAAGTATACAACGTGCCTTAGGAACGAGATTGAATTTAAGCATTGCTTTTCACCCTCAAACAGATGGGCAATATGAAAGACTAGTCCTGGTTACTCCTTAGAAAATACATATAAAATTTTCTTACCATGAAAAGATTCGCCAACTCATCATTTTCCTTCTTCACCTCCATCACAAACGCTAGATAAGCTTCACTCCCTTTCTTCATCATTTTCCTAACAATCATAACCAAAATAACACAATTAATTATAACTTGTATTTCCCCTCTAAATATTACTCTCCTACCATCTTGTCTTTGGAGAATCATTATTTTTATGAAACAATTCTTCTGAGCCTTATTCATACCCAACCAATCCATCTTAAGATGACATCAAAATCATGTAATTTTAAAGCTATTAGGTCTACTATCATCTCACACCCCCTTTATATTAAACACATGATCAATATTTACATTTTTTTCCCAAAAAATACTTATATAAACCTTTTTTTTCTACCTCACATGGATTGTTTTCTAATTTCTCAACAAGTTTATTTGGATCAAAGGAGCGCATAACCCCATAATCAAATAACATATACACAGGCAAGGAACGTAATTGTAATGTACATGCCACTACGTTGAGGGCAGTCCTAGCCTCCTCTTGTGTCGTATAAAATACCCTGCCCTGATTCCTAATACCTTAGGCCATGTCACTTTAAGCCTAAGGACAACCCCTAATGTCGTTGGCCCCTGACTGTGCATGTCTAGTTAGTATGTCCACAATAACCGACTACTAATAGCTCTAAACCTGTTTTTGTTATTGGTTTTGAATAAACTTAGTCCTCCAAGGGAAGTTCCTTCGAAAATTCCCCTAGCCCTATAATAATAACACTCGCGGGTTAAATATGGGCAATCTTGTCATATTTGCTCTTCTCTACAAATATAACACCATCCTGAAGATGCAGAACAATCTTCTGGATGCTTCTACCCGCACTAGACACACTATAGATAAATGATTCTCTTCTACTCTAAAGCTTCTCTGAGGGAACTACCCCTCGAGTTTGATTACCCTCCAATCAACTATATATCAACACTCTAAGTAGATCTTTCACCACCTTGGCTCTACAACCAAGTAATAATTCACCATCTTGGTTCCATAACTAAGTAATAATTTGCTGCCTTGGTTCCATAAACTAATAATAATTCCATCAATTTAGCACAATCATTCATCCATTCATTATCATAGTCACATCATTCATACCTTTCTTTTTCTTTCTAACTTCCCAACATTATATCCCTCACATCAGATAACTTCTCTCTTACACATCCCTTTTCTATTTTAACTTATAAATCCATGTTTAGATCTATTTTTTTAGTATGTGATATTGTTGTTGTTAGTTTAGATGCAATAAAGTTTTATGTTTAGGATTTTACTCTATTTTATAATTTAGCATGTACACACATGTTCATATTCAGTTAATGTTTACTTTGATGTGTTATGAATGTTAACATAATGATATAACTTAGCTTAGGAAGTGTTTTATCAAGTTTTATGACTAGTTTGGTTGTTGTTTTTTGGTGTATCATTTATAAGGTTTAACTTTAGGTCTACAATTTTTTTGTTATGTTTTTTGGTCTTAACAAGCATTAGTTCATGTTTTTTAAACTTGAAAGATATGACAAATTAATGTTTTCAGATTGTTAGATTTCAAAGTATGTTTGTTATGAAGCTTGAATTAAGTACTGTTGCATTCATTTTCTGTTATTTGTTGATTTTTTTTCATATGTTTGTTGAAGTGTGTTTGAGTGTGGGCTACTAGTTTTAGGTTTTATTGTTAAGTTTTTATGCTTTTTATGGGTTAAGATATGTTGTCAACTTTTCTAGGTTTAAAGAAGGCATTTATGGGTTTAGGCTTTAAATGTTCTTGAACCCAGATTTGGGTTTTCTTAGGTGTTGATATTTTAGCCTCTTTATTGAGCTTCGATTGAAGGTATAGCACACACATGACCATTTTACACCTTTATGTTGTTTTTTTAAAGCTTATTTTAGGTCAATCAATCCCTAAAGCTTTTGAATGTTAGGTTTAGGATTTTGTAATTATTAGGGTCGATTTGTTCATATCATAGTTTATTTTAGTTGTTTGATGCATGATTATTTTTTAGAGTTGCATGTTGCATCTTTCAGCGTTGATGTTTAATAAAATTTGATCTTAAATCGACTTCACGTTTCTGGTTTTGTTCTTATATTCATCATGTTTTTTGCTAGTTTCATGTTTCTTCTTCTTTCAATCTTTGCTTCTTTTTTTTTTTTTTGGGTTTTGTTTTTTGTTCTAGGCTTTGGGCCAGGAAGCCTAGCCCATGTGGTTGGGTTGAGTCCATCAACTTAAGATCATGTTTGGCTGGATGAAATTTTAACAAAGGAAAAAACACTTTTTTAGTCCTTAAAGGCGAGTTTGCCAAACATGGCCTTAAGGCATTTTTTAAGCCTATGATTTTTGGATAAAGGTATGTTTTCAAAACACAGTCTTACAAATTTTCCAACAATGTTTATTTTCTTGTTTTTTGCCAAACAAACCCCAAAAAATTTTCAAACAATTCTAAAAAATTCAATGACCATTTTAAAATTATTTTTAGGCCCCTTACATGTTTTCCAACCATTTTATTTAATATTTGGTTGTAGACTTATACTATAATATGCAATCCTGGTATTAAATATACCCACTTTTCTTTTAAAAATTTAGAAAATTATAAAAACAAAAATAAAAAATTTTCTTATTAAACAAATACAAAAATATGTTTTTATTTGTGCACATAGTGAAGTCTCTCAAAATATAAAAAACATATAATCATATTTGCATAAATAATAATAATAAAAAATACAAGGCCTGATTTAGCATACTAAAAAATCACAAAAATAGTCTTTTTAATGAATTTTTGGATTTAGTAACCAGATTATTAAAGCAATGAGAACTTGGCCTACATTTCAAAAGCACCAAAAAAATTATTTTGTTTTCTTTTAGTATATAAGATTATGAACTTATGCGTAAGACGTATTCCCGATATTGAATTAAAAAAGTCATTTTCTTTTATTTATATGTTTTGACATTAGAACGGCTAGGTTTTAACCTGACAAAATAGTGATCTCCTTACCAAGGACTTTTCTTAAATCTTAGACAAACCAATAATTAGAAAACACAACATTACCTTAGTTTATTTGAGATAAATAAATAATGTAGATTATCTTAGGTAAGTTGTACTAGGGGTGATACCAAGGTTGTCAAACTCGCAAGTTAACTCGTAAAATCGTCCGATTTTACGAGTTAACTTGTATATACCGTGTACAATCGGGTTAGAAACTCGAAAACCAACAAACTCGATCCAACTCAATTAAAATCGGTCAAACTCGGTCAACTCGGACCGAGTTTACGAGTTTGACAAACTCTTCAACTCTATGTGTATTTGTTAACTGACAAACTCTTCAACTCTCTGTTGATCTCTGTGTTCATCTCAAACAGAAGAAAAACACCTAGGCTTGGAGGTCCAGAGAAGATTACTGGAAGCAACAAGGTTCCAATTACGAGAGACGACGATGCATCGTGCCACGCTGCGTGCATCGAGGTTGTTCAAAACCCTTAACATCAAGTCCCTACCAAGCAGATCTAATGGGTCTTGAGTTATTACTTACAGGGAGAGTGAGAAGATAAAGCAGAGGGTGGTGAGTGGAGTCGGGGGAGAGAAGATGAGAGAGTGCATCAAGGGTAGTTGATTTCGGTGATGATGCTACAAATTTCTTGATCAAACGGTTAGTAGCTGAAGTATCTTTTATGGCAACGGTGGGCATTGGGCAATATTGCAGAGAAGTAACGCTGGGCTTGTTTGCTAATTGCTGCTAAATATTTAAAGTTGTTCCATTTGGTTGATAAATTCAGAGGTGGTGATGTTGGCTGTGAAA
>Ga0307513_10001348_pt1 | contig 35469 bp, 39 predicted proteins | sample 15_EM_MG_FD_202174 | JGI IMG/M metagenome (GOLD analysis project Ga0307513, IMG submission 202174) | Populus trichocarpa ectomycorrhiza microbial communities from riparian zone in the Pacific Northwest, United States - 15_EM | ecosystem: Host-associated > Plants > Roots > Unclassified | place... | reverse complement strand
CCGACTATTTTGTCGTCTGTAAGTTTATTTCCTAGATGCTTCTAAGTACCTCGTCATTAGTGTTTGCATTCTCGCAGTGATGGGAGACTCCACCAACACGAGCCCGCAATTCGCTATCACGACCATCCCCGCTCCAGGGTCTGGCACATCGACTCTGATCACGACGCCCATACCAATCACTGGGGGTACTTCTACGGACACTCCATCCACCGCGACGGATCCTACTACGGCCCCTCTCCCAACATCCACAACTCCATCATCATCGTCATCGTCGACCAGTGGATGTCCCTCTACGCCCCTGAGCGTTTGAGCTTTACAGTTCTTTCTCTCTGCATTGCTTCTATGACCATGTTTATCGTGGTTTAACCCAATATTATTTGGGAATGAGCGCTTGTAATACTCGGTGATAACCCCACCCAGCCTTTGTTTTTATGAATTTCCATTACTTCTCATGTCTCGACATGGACTACGTTCTCCGCATAGCCTTTCCCACGTCAATCACCTTAATCCCTCACCTTGACATTCCAATTTACCAACAAATCATCTCCAATATAAATTAGTATTATAATGAACCTTTCGACTTGAGATTGTCAAGCCTTATCCCCACATTTCGCCCCTCCAATTTGCGTGGCTGTACCCCATCTATTTACCGTTTGCACCTGTTATGGACAATGCATGTACATAGTCTCTCGTAGACATACCACGATACAAGTGATTTTTATATGTCTTGTACGAATCACGTTGTATGTGGCATGTACACTAATCATCTAGCACATCGTTTACTTTGCGTTTACTTACTTGTCGTCCTTTTGGTTTTTTTATTACCCGATGTCTGGATGTGGTGGCACCTCTCGCTGGCTACTAGATTGACAGTATTCTTCTCTCGGTGCGGTCACGACTTGATCGGTTTACCAGTTTATTTGGAGCTTGCCGGGCAGATAACCTTTTAGTGTATTTTCACATTTAATGGCATCTATATTGATCTTTCTCTCTTAAACTTAGGGGTTGTACATCATAGAGTTATTTATAAATTTCCACTTTTTCACTTTCTCCAGAAACACCATGGACGTGTTGTAATTTAGCGTTGTCAGATAAGAATATCAAGTCTGCCCAAAGTTACATAAGCCTTCTTTGACAGCGGATCAACGGCAACGGCGGTATTTTAATTCCCTCTCCCTTGCGAGCGCTTGCGACCTTAGCATTATAATCCCTAGTATTATAATGCCTAATGACTTACCAGTTAAGAAAAAGAGGTAAATAAGTGGACATTTTCTGAAGAAGTCAGTGAGAATACATAAACAATAGTAGCCTGTATCCCAAAATGGCGGTAAGAAGTCCCATAATATGAGCAACTTCCCGGTCCTCTCAAGAACCTGTTAGTCTAGTGGTTTAACTGCCCGTTAAAGGCGAGTTTCTGTTTTGCGAGGGTCGGTGTTCGATTCCCATAGTTGACTTATTAGTTCCATTCTTTTTTTCTGGTAAATTGATGTGATCTTGTGCCGTACCCCGAGGATCGCAAGTGTTCATCAATATGTTCAATGTTATGTTGTCTGCTTGGATCTGCGAAGCTCTTTTTCTCCTGGCCTTTCAGTTCAATGAAAAATTGTTTACAAAAATTTCAATTTGTAAGGTCTTTTATTACTTATAATTTATTTACTTCATATTTTCGTAATAGGCCCTAAATTTTACTTCGTCTTAGCATTTTAACACTTCTGTACCCTCCAAAATGCTGAAATGGCGACCACTCTCAAGATGAATGACGATTATTCATACGTGGGGGTACCCGCTACCATTCAAGAAGCGATGTCAAAAGACCATGATCATCCAATGGAGTCTGAAACCCACACCCCCGCTAGACCAGAAGCAGCAGCAGTGCCGAAGCTGAGCGCTTCGACGTTGGTAGGCCCATTACTGCTATCGGTTTCCCAAGATCTAACCTCCTTGTCATAAGGATTGGAAATCTCTCATAACGCCCATAGGAGCGCTCGTTCTTGGTGTGGTTCTTGCCTTGGGCCATCACGCTTTTAATGCCTGGGAAGACGGAAGATCTGTGTATACTCACTAATCCAATTTTTATCTGTGTTGTTGAGGCTAACAGAATCTTTTCTAGTGATGCAATTAGCGTAGTACCACAACATTGGGTAACCCGGATCGGTGTCGCCTTCTCTTTTGGATTTACATCAGCTGTTGGAGTTACGATGGCATTTGTGGTCCTTCAATGCCTCTGGCTCTCAGTCGTTCGTCAACCCCTAACCATAAAACGTATGCATTTCTACTGGATTCTGACTTTGTTGCTGAGGACAACCCGAAATAGAAATCGACGCCATGTATCGGATTGAACGCCAGGACCAACTGTACAAAACCTTTCCTCAGGCTCTTTTTTCAACCCCACTATTGTTTTCTTCTCGGCCCTCAGCCTCCTCCTTCCTCTTTCTGGTGTCTTTACACCAGGTTCCTTGGCCGTTACCACCAAAAATTCTACCGACATCGGAACTTGTATGATCCCCACTGGCAATATTTCAACTCCGGACACCCCCGATTCTACATCACTTTACACAGCAGTGGCAGGTCAGTGGGTTAACGTCTCTGAAAGGGCCACGGTGCTCGTCATGCAATGGCTCGTCGAGCAGCGCATTCCAGATTTGCCTCAAGCATGCGGGCCTAACTGCCGCTACAATGTATCTGTCCCCTCCTTTGTCTTTCAGTGCACACCAAACCCATCATCGTTGCCGTACGACCAAGCAGGCAACGCGATTGCTACAGGTTTCACCACGCTTTGGAACGGGACAACGGATCCCATTTCGATGGGGACATTTTACATTGCATGGCAGTCCAACGGCCCGAACGGAACGTGGGGAAACGCGTCTTGCTTAACTTCTCAAGCCCAATATGATGTCGAGGTGTGGATAATTGCGTTGTCTAGTAGTTTGTCTCTAATTTTTTTTTAAATGTCGACTCAAGGTCCAGACGAAAGGAGGTGCCCAATCTGTTACAACGAACATCACGGGAGTGAATTCTATCATGCCAGACCTTGGAAACAGAACGTTCTTCGACAATATTTCAAGTGCCACTGTGCTCAATTTCTGGAGGCAACTTGTTTCTATCTCTTATGCCACGCAGGCAGTTTTCCTCGGCAATGCATTTTTGCAATCTGATGTGATCTTGTCGGACTACAGGCAGGCCAGCCAGCCTTCCTTTTTGGAAATAAAGGTTGGGAGTAACAGTGGTGGTGTCTCGGAATTTGTCTGGGGGGATGTCTTGAGAGGAATTGAGGAGATGTCGCATAACGTTACTGCTGCACTGCTCACGCTGAACTTGGGAACGATGAGCGCGAATTGTTCCTTTGATCATCAAGCTGTGGTTTATCAATATAGTTCCTTTGCGCTTTGGGCACCATACGGTGTGAGTAACTGCCCTTTACTCTCATGTTATGTTCTCACCATTTCTCTCGCTACGTTTTATAGACGGCCTTGGGTGTTGCTCTAATTTCACTCATTATTGGCGTCATGATAATGGTGAGAAATAACACTGGAGATATCACGACGTCATTTTCGGATACGGCTATCTTAATGAGGAACGTGGATGAAGAAGTTCCAGCAGGAGCAAAATTAAGGCTGAGAGCGGCAGAGAATGGTAAACTCGAGTACATAGTTGAGTAAACCGATGGGACAACAAGGGGTGTGGTCGGATGTTGAAATGACAATGGACATTTTTAAATTTCGTATTCTCAATTTTGGAGCCATCGTCTCCTGCGTCCAGAGCCCAACCAGAGCCCAGAACTCAACAACTGTTGTGATGACTGACTTGAATGGAATGAAGGAAATTTCCCTCTGAACAGTGGTACGAACGCGATTTGGCAAGCTCTATATGGAAAAAAGGGGTTGGTAATTGGGTGTTGGCGCGATCGAAAATTGGGATTTACTTCTCTGGCCATGATCATCCCTCCTCCTCTTGACGGCCAACATCACAGCCCAGTGGAAGAGAAGAACGGACGGCCTAGAGTAAACCAGCGGGATGTTCTGCATTAGGTCGACGCAGGGGTTTGGGTGGGTGGTTCGGGGAAGTGCAAGGAGTCTTCGATCGACTCTACTTGTGGGAATGGTCGACGAATGGAGTTTTGTATGGCGTGGGGTAACAGAAGATGAAAGAAGAAGAGGCCATATTCGCTCCAGCCTTGGTTCCCTGCAATCACGTTCGGGAGCCATCGCCTCGTCTTCTTATTCGTCATTTGCATCGCGTCCACGCCCAGCGCAGCATCGTCAACGACGCCAGTAGGCGAACAATACCACCATTTAGGGGTCAATCGTCGTCGTCGATTCCGCAGACCTCAGAGCGTTATTCAACAGCGTCCTTGGGGTTCGAGTTCTTCGCAGCATTTCGAACAGCAACGGAATCCTCAACAGTCGTAGCCTCCCCCCTTCTGTGGTTTCCGCGATCGAATGCCCTTCGATCTCCAATCTCATCCAGCACCATGCACCTTTGGGTCATGGGCGATCGACCAGAACAACTATTCCACCCGGGCTTCCCGCTTTCCTCTTTGCCTTTGACCCGCAAGCGGCGACGAGATGCAAACGAGGCTGTTGAACTGGAGTCAACGTAATCCCACCAAACCATCGGGGGATGTGCTGGAAGAGGCTCAGGTTGAGATTCGCTGTTGAGGCTTGAGGAGTATGAACGACCGTGGTTGATGTCGATGAGGCACATAGACACCGATGCGAGGTGTATAGACACAAATGGGAAGTGCGACAGCGCAGCTACCGGGTTTGAAACAATGCTCTATATTTAGGGGGAAAGGTCGTGTTAGCGTTAACGATTCCATGGAAGAAGGGGCAAAGACAGCGAAGAAAAGGTTTGGCTAGATTACAGGGGACGGACATATGAGAGAAGATATCGGTAGTGGAATAACCAGTGGGGATGAAAAACGGTGTATATGATCTGAATTGTCAAACCAACGAACGACTCATCGACCCCGACCCATGGATATCGGATGACGTGGCGAGAGTGGATGCGAATTGGAAGAGGAGAGGAGAGAAGAAAAGAGGAGAGAAGAGCTCACCTTGACCTCGGTTGATTTCCGCTCGCCAAAAATCTGAACCTGGATAGAGAGACAAAGAGGAATGTCATGAGTCAATGTACGCGAAGGCAGGGGTTTTTCAAAGAAAGGATGAGTAGATACCATATAAATGCGGATCGACGACGGGTTGAGGGCCTTCGCCTGTGACAATGGGAGAGTATTTGGGAGTGCCAGTAAAGACGTAGAGCGTAATCGAGTGGGAAGGTAGCATGGGGGACTGGGACTGCACCCTACCATCAACGAAAGATGGTGGTTCGTTCAAACGAGAGGTGTAAAACCGGAGGCCCGTCTGTTACATAGCTCAAGGAGGAATACTAGGTGGGGGGAAGTAGTGCGGAAGGAATTACGACCACATGATACGAGGACTGTGCGTTGTGCTGTGCGACTCGGGTGGTAAACGTGCTTGGGTCGAAAAATGGAATACTAATAGCACCAAGAGAAGCCAAAAACGCGAACTCAACACCACGTGACACATCCCTTGCATTTCAGATTGATTTCGGAGCGTAAAGGCTTCGATATGCTTGAGCCTGAGGGATTCTATGATGCTATTACCGCCTATGGCCTTCCATCTTCAATTATTGACCTTGACAGATCCGCTCAGGATTCAGTACCCTATCGGGTTAAAACAGCTTATGGCCTCACAGATCCTTTTATTGTCAGTGGCGTCACAAAACAAGGTGGCTCTTTATCACCTCTAAAATGCACCTTGACGACCAGTCTCTGCAATCGGTGGTTAATGGACCTCGATTGCCAAGGTGCGTTAACTGTTCGAACCCACCAATCCCGCATTGGGAAGGTGCATACTCCTGCTGATGATCTGTCGCTTCATGTCTCTATGATTGAAGCAATGGATGACACACTGATCATGCGATGTTCTCTTTCTGCCTTAAAATTCTCTGCTAGATGCGCTGATCGCTTTCAAGCTACTTATGGCTGGGAGACGGAATGGCGGAAAAGCACTCTCTATGCCTTCAACACCGCACCTCCACAAGGCGAAGATGCTCTCATGCCCTCGGTGGACTATAAAAATCCCCAGGCCGAAGTAACCTTTTGGCATCAGGTTCCCATTGTTCAAGACCATATCACTTTCCTCCGTGTCCCAATTAACCAACCCCAGAAACAGTTTCTTTTCCTACGTGACATAATCTCCAATTTTAAATTTCCTCTACTCTCCTCTTGTCTCCCGCTCACGCTCCTGCGCCGCATCATTTCCCAGAGTGTCATTTCCAAATTGCGGCCCCATCTGGCGCTCCAGCCTGTCAGTCTGGCCAATGCAGTCACACTTGATAAAATGCTCGCCACAAAGATCCACGCTCACCTTGGTTTCCCCTTCCATTTCAACTCGGCTCTCCTTGCCACACCCCTTGAACTTCGTGGCCTAGGCTTCCCCTCTATCTCTCGCCTTAATTCATCTCTTGCAGTTTCAGGTCTCCAGCGAGATCTTACACATCATATTCCCTCCTTCCGCACAATGGCTCAAATCTCCCTTTCCGACTGGGCCTGTGGTTCCAACAACTGCCTAAATCCCTTATCCTGTCATTCCCGTCTCCCACCGTGCCACCCTCGTCTTCTTCCCTCAGCCTGGTCCATTGCTTCCTCCACTTTATTCTCTCTCCAGTTATCCATCATCCCCACTGATCTCTCTTTCATACTGAACGGAAATGTCTCCCTTCGTCATCTACACTCCCAATTTCACAATCTTTACCCTTCCTTTCCTGCCATTCCTTCTCGAACCCTCTCTAACTTTGAAAAACATGGTTTCACCCTTCTAAAACATTTTGGTTCATTCTCTTCTCTTACCCGTTTCTCTTCTTTCCCATCTTTCATGCCACACCTCCTTCAATTTCCCTCACACCAATACTACCTTACTCGAGATTGGCCCCTTCTCACCAGTTGGTTTGCTTTTATTCCCTTACTCCTTCGTCATACTTGCCTTCCGGATCCCTCCATCCTCGCCTCCCCTTCTCATCGCAAAATTATTGCTGAAAACTCCATCCTTGCCCTCTCCGAAACGCTTAGCCACTCCTCCTCCTATTCCCATCCTTCCCAACATGCTGACCTGCTGGCAACGGACGGCTCCATGGTTTCTGACCCACTCACAGGCCGGAAATCGGTCACCTTTGCTGTTGCCGCTAGTGGAACTGTCTTCTCCGCCTCCCTCCCCTTTAAAATGCTTGATGCAGGCATCCTACATGGTGAGGTCTATGCCATTGTTGCAGCTTCCCTCCTTTCCTTGCATCGCCCAAACCACCCCCAGCCGCACATCATTTCTGACCACCTTAACTCTGTCAATCTCCTTCGCTCACTCCCTTCTCCCCTCCGCCTCGTCAACCATCCTGCTCGCGCACTTTATCAATGGGTTCTAGATATCTGGTCAAGATTGCCCGCCGCCCCCACTATCAGCCACGTTCGCGCCCACACCAATGCTCATGACATCAAATCCAACCTTAACAGGCTTGTTGACCATGTCGCATCATCCTCTCAACACCTCCCTCTTCCGCCTCCATCTGTTCCTGTTCCTTCTTTCTTCATGGACAATTTTATGACTTTTTCCTCTTCCCATGGCTTTATTGAATCTAGTATTTTTGTTTATGTAGATTCCCTGCTTGCCAAGGCTCATGCAGCCTCGTTGAACTCTTGTCATGAACCACTCCCACCGTTACCTCTCTTTGACAACACCCCTCCTCCCACTTATCCCTACACCAAATCCCCTTCCTCCTACTCTGCGGTTATCCAGTTGTATGCCCACTCTGGCCAACTCGACACTGCTCTCCTTCTCTCCAGTCGCTTAAACGAAGGATTTCAACCTTGGTGCCGCTTTGGATGCCAGCAAATTGAGGACCCCCATCACATCTTCGTCTTATGCCCGAACTTCACCTCACTCCGGAGGGATTATGCCCAACGACTAAAATCCACCACTCTTGCCGTTCTCGACACCTACCACCTACCCGAGCAAGACATATCATTCATCATCGAACGAGTATCTAACTTGTTCAGTGACTCGAATGTTTGGCCTTCACGTCGGGCAGGTTATTACTTGGGCATTTTACCTCGCCTGGTACCACCTCCTCACACTGCATCCATCATGCATTCTCGAGTGGCCCACCAAGCTCACACAATGAGCATCCAACTTGCAGGTCGCATATGGGGTTCTGTGCGCCGAGCAGCCCGGGATCGTGTCACCTGTCAACGCCAGCAGCAACAGGATCGACGTGTACTCTCCCTCCCGTCTCAGCTATCCTCCTTGTTCCATACTCTCAATTATCCTGCCTTTTCTCTTACTTTTTCATAGCTTACTTTTTCGTACCTTGCTTTTTGTCTCGATCCCAGTAAATAGCTAACGAGGTCGCTACGGTTACCTGAGTTACTTATGTAATGTAGTTAGCTAATACAGCCATTCCATTCCATTCGGAGAATCAATATTGTAATTTAAATGAGGACGTTCCGGTTTTCGAAAGTCCGCCCCTCCACACAGTCCGCCCCTCCGCCCCTCCGGACAGTAGCATCACGTTGTACCCACAATCTGCCGCAGGCATAGCTCACGCCTTGCAGCTATTCTGCTAGATCGAGTCAATAAATCTATATACATATCTATAATATTGAATCGCTGTCAAACCGCCGTGGCTGCCAAAGTGCATGGCTAAGGTTTAAGTATTGATTATTACTCACTAGACCAAAAGAAACTGCCAAGGGTTGAAGCAGGCGGACTCCAGAGAGAAATAGAAAACTATATTTGTTTGTGAGGCCCTTTCTTTTTCGCAAGGCGGAATACTTGTTCAAGTTGTGTTTGAGCTCTCTAAAGTTCTCCATTGATGGAACATACGAAAATGGTAGGAAATCAATAAATTTAACTAGGCGGGGCTGGACAGTAAGATTATTTGACAGAGAACCACTACACTAAACGCGGGGCGACCTTGTGGACAGATTTTTGAATTATCCCTTTAATATGTTGAAACGCGTTAGGACGCGTCTCCGGTTTTAGGCACGTGCATGGCCACGAGATGTGACCCACGTGGTCGTCATAGCTATTTGTCAGACCCATGGACCGTCCGCCACTCGCCGGAGGGGCGGAAATTCGAAATCCGGAACTTTCTGATTTAAATAACCTCTTCTCTTTGACATTTTTGTTTCCAGTACATAAAGCCAACCTAACTCAACAACTCACCCTATCCTAATTATCGCGAAAATTCAAAGGCGTGAAATGGGAAGGGTACATGTACCTTCGTGCAATTGGGTTCCACTGTGACTCAGTGTGAGTACATAGAAAATTTACCCGTGTCCATCGTTCATCATAAACCACAGCACCTCCTCTTGACGTGGTGCCCAAAGTAGTAAGTACCCTCAACGACCGTTTTGTTTCCAATTATAAATCCGACCACGAGGCCTAGTCATACTTATTCTTCCGTCGAGCTGCGTAAGTTTCTGTTGTTGGGCCCAAGACAGGGGGATTCGTAGGTGAGGGGATCCGGAAGAGTCCGGAAAACGCATCGCAGAGGCTTATCTAGTGCAATAAGGTGAAGGAGAAAAGTATGGTCATTCCGCGCTCTCTCTTTTCTTGTTTTATAACTATGAGTGCTAAATGCTCAATATAATGACGGCTAAAATGTCAACCAGGGATCCAACGTGCGTATCGAATACCCAACCCCTCACTTTTTCTATCAAAACAGAGAGAACACCCGATAAGTATATCCTTTCGGTTTACTGATCATGCGACACCCATCGACAAGGCTAAATTTGTACCTTTACCGAAGCCTCTTCCAAACCCCCTCGACCTCCTTATCCACCCCATCCATATTCATTATTGTCATCTTGCAGGGTAATGTAGACAATATTTCTATGGCGGAATTCGCTACATAGAAATTATAAGGAGGTGGGAAAGTCGAGAGCTGCCACCTAGGTCCCCATCGAATTTGACAACACCTAACTATTCCCCTCCAAACTCGGACACACCATCATGCCCACGCGCCCACGCGCCGCTTATCGTCCTGCCTCAACCCCCCGCTAATTTAGTACCGCAGCCTAACAAGAATTCCCCACGTGATACATCCCACTACCAGCACCGGTACCATCCGAACCCACATCATCAGAGCTGTACGTATCGGAGTTCGGGCCGCAGCCAAGTGCCCAGACAGTATGATAGTGAAGAGCACGGCAAGAAGAAGCCGCCGGAGGTGAACTCCATACTGCGATCTGGAAAGAGCGTATGGGGGCAGTAAGTCGACTGCGATGATAACAAGTACGAGGAAGGAGGATGGGAAGGCGGGACGTCGTACGTACATCAAAACATGACAAAAACGTTGTAGAGCTGGGTGAATTATAAATCGTGTGTAAAATTTTCGCGTCTCCTCTCCAACACCCTCACCGTGCTACCTCTTTATCACATTACTTCTTCCATTAGACAGAAGTGTCATTGATGCGCTCTTCGTTCGCCTGTACTCGACCCAATCCATCTCCATCCCATACTAGATGATATCCACCCCCTTCCCTTTTCTTTTCCCTTTCCACTCCTTCGTCTACCAACCACAAACCTAGAGGGCTAACAAATGCTCTCATTTTCTTCATAGGTTCTTCCTTGGCCAACAAGATGGTGACGATGATGGGCGTTAGTCAGAGCGGGAGTGGGAGTGCCGTTGCAAACGGCCGAGGAGAAGCCCATCTGCTACTATGGCAACACCGATATCGTCCTCTGCTGCTTCATACATCAACATCCATGTCGCCTATATCAACAGTGCGACTGTGACCGTCTCCGATCTCAATATTCGACAAGTACTTCCGGTGGCCCACACTAGGTGGTCAGTGTGGTTCTACTTGGACACGGGTGACGTGATGCAGTGGTATTATGATGGTGTTCAGAACCGCTGGTCAAGGTGAATTAGATCTTTGTCCCTGCGCCTCATCTTTTGCGTCTTTAATGGCCTCGTATTATCCCTTGTGAACATCGCCCATCCCAATTTTTGCTTTGGATCGCAGCATCATCGAAGCGCTTTTCATTCACCTATACTCCATCCCATCCCCAACGAAATCCACTTCGCTTCCTTTTTCTGTCCTCGTTCCACCACTCCGTCCCCTGCCGACAGTAACACAAAAGCTAACAAAAAGTTTCGTTTTCTGTATAGGCGCTTCCCTGGGACCTTGGAAACGACGGATGTTAGCGGGAGTGCGATTATCAGCCGGGTTTCGAATGATCAAGGAGAAAGCAGCGTTCATATCCGACAAATTTATGTGTTCCCAGTCTCGTGATTTGTTTTTTGTTCGTCCCTTGCTTTCCTTGGTCATTAATCATTCGTTTTTGCATTATCTTTCGTTTATTCCTTTCCAAATGCGCTTTGGCCTTCGCGACAAGCAAGCATGATCTCCTAGGAAAATTGCAGAAGTCACTGTTCAACTTCGGAAGGTACTTACTCTCCCATTTTTCGACTCCAGATACTAATTATTTTGGTAGGATCCATGCGGGGGTCCCATCGACAATGTCTCGAAATGGCCCCATGCTCTCTGATTCTGCATTCGCTGCTGCCTTGCAGGAGTATGAGGAGGATACCGAGACTGAAGAAGATGGTGAGGACGTATACTAGCTGTTCCTTTCCTGTCATATCTGGAAATATATAAAATATTGTCTGCTCCCATTCTCTTTTTGCGTGAACAACGGAGTACTATAATGGCCTATATATCGCGCTAGAGGCTATGAACCAACCAGTTGCCTGATATCCAATAGAGACTACGTGAAAATCTATAGTGATATATAGCTCTCCATTGCAAACCCACAAAACTATGGGAAACTATGAGAAACTATAGAGCGCAATATATCAAGGGGCTTGCAACGGCGCTATCAGTGCTATATAGGCTATATCGGTCTCTATATACTTTTGACTTTTTCCTGATGTTATTCCTAACTCGATACTTCTGTTTTGTCAGACAATTCGAAACCTCGAATCTATGCGCATGCATGCTGACTGGCAACGCTTGATGCATGTACCTGCAATATCGACCTTTGCTTCTCACTCTATATCAACACCATGCTCTTCCAGTGTCCCGAAGACGACATTTGTGGTCGGACGATGTTGGATAGGGCTCTACTTCGACGCAGGATACTATGCTGCGTTGTTACGAATCCGAGCATGGGCGCAATAAATTCGTCCTGATCCTCTGTTCCCAGCACCAGCACCACCAACGCCAACATTTACATGCCCAATCGACCCTTCTTTACCCAGCCTAACCCTCCTGTCATCCTCTGCGTCGATGGATCGCGTCTCACAACGTCCCACTGGATTTTTTTGTTTAACTCGCAGTTGCTTCTGTCTACAGCCTTCATTTACACTTAGAGGAACCTCCTCACCTTCTCCCGCTGGCGATATCGTGCCACTGGAATTGTTTCTTAGCTCATGGCCGCTCATGGTGAATTGTTCTGGGTTACAACTTATGGATTTAATAATCCCCGGTTGGTCGAATATTCTGTGGGATGAAGATGGTGCGCAGAGGGGAGTTACGCCAATAACTTGATCCTTCTGTTTCCTTAGACGATTCGGAAGCTCGAATCCATGCGTACGCGTGTGAATTGGCAACGCCTGATGCATGCACCTCCGATATCGCCCTCTGCTTCTCCCTCAATATCAACATGTACGCCATCTATGACACTGGCATGACGACCGCTGTCCCCGAGCCCATCCCCCATCCCAATCCTGATATTGGCAGTCAAACTCCAAGCTCTTCCAGGGTGGTGATCGGATGATGTTGAGTTACGGTTCCATCTACCGCCTTGAACTACACCTCATCCCCTTCCTGCTCACGATCTCGTGCCATTGGAATTGTTTCTTTAGTTCACGGTCGCTCATGGTGAAAAGATCTGGGTTACAACTTACGGAGCTAACAATGGCCGGTTGGTCGATCGTCGAAGATTCTCTGGGACGAGGATGGTGCGTAGAGGGAAGTCACGCCAGTGGCCTCGGCGCCATTTTTGACGGATCTCTGTGGATGGGTTCGAACGCCCGGCACCCAAACCCAACCCGGTAGAGGAGGATTGGTGGAGGGGGCTCATCCGCCCACTCCATCGGCCTTCGCCCCGTGGAGCAGTCGACGTCTAGTCGCCTGCTTCCACACGCCCCGTATACTACTGGGTTGGTTAAGTAATACATAAGTTCTACTCGAAAATCCACAAGAATAAGCTTTCCCACAGGATGCTTGTTTTCACCGGCTCATCTACATAGATTGTGTAGATTATACAGATATAGGTACATGTGAAAGAATTGCTATCTATGTAGCAGCAATAATTCATCAAGCCCTTTTGCACAGAACTGCGACGAGGACCGCAGCTTCGAATTCCATGTCGGTTTTGCAAGATATATACGCAGAATCTGTGTGTCGCAATACCCAGTGACAAGTGAAAGGAATCTCAGAGTGACCCCTTCCTCGCGATTTGAATCTCCACATCTGTCCCGCTACCTTCCTTCACCTTGGGTAAAATGCTATTCTGGTTGTCTTCCGTGTGCGTGAAGGTCTCCATCTATAATTGAGGTTAGAAGATTCAGACGTCAAAGGGAAAACAGAGATGCTCGCAAACTGACTCGGACATGAACTTCTGAGTGCGGCGTGCGTTTGTAATTCAACGACGATGTGACTGTTTCATTTCCCCTGGCTATGGACCGATTATTGGACGAGCTTGCATGAGCACTAACAGATCCATGGAAACAAGCGTTATTCACTGGCAAAGAAGGACTCACCATGTTATCTTTGGTCCGTCGTACGTGAAGTTGGTTAGCCGCCGTACTGCGCGACATGCTACAATCTGACATGTTGACGGCCTCATTAAAGGAACATACTCGGAGAGGGAAGTACTCACAGTCGAGATTACGGCAGCAGGGACATTGAATATGACACTCATAATCTCATTAAGATTCAACATTATGAATAATGTCGCAACGAAATTGGACAAGAAACTTGAATGCAGAGATGAGCGACACTTCCATTCATCCGTGATATTCCAGTGAAATACACACGCACGCAAGTATAAAGAAAATGAGGCCATCGGTAAAAATCATATGAGTGAGGCGCCCTCGACCCATCAAATTGCGGGAGGGGGAAGATGTTATTCCAATGAGCTTGTATGTGTTCAGCAAAAGAACAATAAAGTCAAAGCACATCGAGTAAATGAAGATCGCAGGCAAAAATTTGTTGGTCCCCATGTACCAACATCCTACTCCAGGAATCCAAATTGCTTTCACCTGAACAACTATGAAGAATGCAATCAATTCGTCAGAGTGAAAGTCCATTTTTCAAGGAAAAGGCGCACCTTGCAAGATGATCATGGACCAATGCCCAAGAATAACAAGCACAAGGCCACCAACGATGTAGCGGTTTTGCAACCAGATTGCCATGCTAAAATTACAGGTGTCAGATTATACAGAGACAGCCTCGGGTCTACGTAGTGTTTGAAAGTCCGGTCCGGTCCGGTTATTGGGTCCCCATGGGCGCTAACCGAGACCGAGACCGGTTAGCGTCTCCTCGGAAACCCAAAATAACCGGACCGAACCGATACTAACCGGTCATGAGTGCATTCGTGAATTGGAATACTGCGGCGATCACTGCGGCGGGAATTTCCGTGTGGGCGGTCAGCTACCCTTGCGATACTTACTCCTCTATATGATATACCTACCTACTGCACTGTAATATAAAATATATTGATATTGAGATAGATTCAGAGACAAGGCAATTTGCGACCCAATTCGGCTTGGTGGCAACTTAGCGGTATCAATTACCATGAGCCCACCACTGGCAATTGCCCACCAAGCACCCACCTTGCACAATACGGTACTTACAACTATCCTCAGCTTACTCATACACCATGTAAACTTTCGTATAAATAATATTTTACTATAAATCTATCTGGAACCAGCGGGGCAAGTGGTCAAGAGGTCCGAGGCCATTTGTAACAGAAGCAAAACTGAAGTACATATAATTTACAAGCGAAAAGCATTTTTCTGACGCTAATTATAAGCGTTATACTATTTAGTAACGAGCTGCCCAGTTGCGAGGTTATTGAGCTCGACAAGAACAACGAAATCGCCCATGTAATTTGAAGATTCTGAACTTGGGGCCCTAACCAGTCCATGACGACAATCTTCTTCCTCTGACACTGCTCAAATACTCAACAGTGGTATTGTACTTAACGTGACACTTACATTTGGCACTGTCAGTGTCATTCAAGTTATACAGTACCTTTAACAAAGAGTTGACAAAGAGAGTGCACCACCATGCTTAAGATGCTCTGGCGATGCCATCCAAAGTTTATGTAACGAAGTAACAGTAGAAAGACCACATCCTAATGCTACATAAGACTCAAATACAAGCACCTGTCCACACCTCCCAAATAGCAGACAAGTGGGAGTTCTTGGCGCTCGTGCTTGGTGTTGGTTGACGCGCGGGGTCACGTTATCGCGGTGCGGCAAGTCCCGCCACAAAATGATCGCCGCAATCCACGCCGCAGTTTCCAATTCCCAAACTTACTGCCGGTCATGGGCAGTTAGTCGCGGTTATTTGCGGTTATATAACCGGTTGTAACCGGTCAAGGTTAGTCACGGTCATAACCAGTTAGTAACTGGTTGTAACCGGTTATTGAGGGTAGAATAGTATGTATATGCGAACAGGGACCCTCATAAAAACACAAGGGCTTTGCTTCATTGGGAGACTACTTAAATACATAGATTTGTACCTACACGATAGTTGATACATACATCGCCCCCTGTCGATACACCCACCCTATTGTAAATACACCTGCCCCCTCTTGATACACCCGCCCCTTGTCGATATGCCCGCCTCCTGTCAACACCCGCATTGATATGCCCACCCTGTTGTCGATATGCCCACCCTCTGTCGACACCCACTCTGCTGTCGACACGCCCGCCCGCTGTTGATACACCCGCCCTGCTGTTGATACGCCTGTCTCCTGTTGATATGCCCACCCCCTGTTGATACACCCACCCCTTGTCGATATGCCTGCCTCCTGTCGACACCCACGTTGATACACCCGCCCCTTGTCGATATGCCTGCCTCCTGTCGACACCCGCGTCGATATGCCCACCCTGTTGTTGATACACCCGCCCGCTGTCGACACCCACTCTGCTGTCGACACACCCGCCCGCTGTCGACATACCCACCTGCTGTTGATACACCTACCCTGCTGTCAATACGCCCACTTCCTGTCGATACGCCCGCCTCCCGTCGATATGCCCGCCTGTTGTTGATATGCCCACCCTGTGGTTGATACAACTGCCTCCTGTTGATATGCCCACTTCCTGTTGATACATCTGCCCCTATCGATACATCTGCGCTCGTGTCGTTGTTGTGGGCCGTGGTGCTGCAGATGATGTGGCAGGGAGTGTGGATGCCATCATGCCCACATCCCTCAAGGAGGGGAGGGGCAAGGAATGCGAGCTGATGCAAAGATCGCCAGTTGGTGGAACTCGTGGATGGTGGGAGGAGCGATGGCACTTTTCCAACTGTATTGTCACACAGGTGACAGGGTTACTCGAAGTCACAATACATCGAATTAGTCATAACTTTTTTAATTCTGAACCAAAAATTATCTTTTTGGGGTCATTAAAAAGCTTTTAAATAGGTGAACATTTTCGTATAACCTTAGTATCGAAAGACCGGTCAGGACTGGTCAGGACCGGTTATCGTCGGTTAGTCACATATCTAAATTTGGAACTAACCGCTAACCGGACTGCGGTTACGGTTAGGATCGGTTAGGTAAATTTGCGGTCCTGATCGGTTAGGGTCCGGTCCAGTCTCGGTTATTTTACAGTTAACTAACCTAACTTCCAAACACTAGGTCTACGACTCACGTTCGGATCAACAAATTGATACTCACCAAACCAAGGGATGCACCTCCTGCTAGCTAATTTGGATTTTCATCAGCCACATGTTCAAAGGCTAGTCTTTGGCTAGTCTGACAGGAGATACCTGAGTGAAAGTGTTTAATGCTTGACAGTTGATCTTTCTTCAAGTTCAAGGAGTGATGGGAAACATGAGAGGAATTAGAATTGTGCAGGCATACTCGATTTTGTCCAATGAAACGATACTGCCATGATTTATTAATAAAATTTTACATTGAAAAGTAGATTCTCCTACACTCCAATGATTGATAAGAGCAGGAAATATCGGTTTGCAAAATAAAATATCTGGATTCTGATGTCACTACATTCAGTTGAGGACACCAACAGTGCTGACCATGGGCCAACGGAACTTCTTCTTCCCAGAGATAAAATCCCATTCAAAGTCGAGGGATAAGAACCACTTGTACCTGAGAATAAGTAAATAAGATGAAGAGAAAAAGACTGGGAAAAACACATATATAAATAGCTGCAATCGAATGCATAAGTTTAATGAAAACATCAGCATCCTTTTGAATCTCATCGGGGAGTTTCCAGTCAGGCATTGGGACAAAGTAAGGGAAAAGCGACAAAGGATAGGTGGGAATGGGGAGGACAATTAGTGCGTTGGAGACGAGGAGTGGTATTTGACTGATCCATCCATAACCCTATGGGTTTTGATTGATTAGTGCTGATGGGGAAGAGATGTCCTGATTAATCCTGGCTCATGATTAATCAATTCAAAGCACATTGGTTCGATCAAAGAGAAGGATGTACTAGTCAAGGAAAATATAAAATGATGACTACTCATCGACATCTGTCATGGTGCAATCTGTGTTAATCATAGATGCAGAAAAGCAAATGGGTATTACTTGGAACTAGGGAGAAAAAAGAGGGCATCAAGCACAGAAGGGGGATTAAATATGTTATGCAGGGATCTCTTTCTGAAAAAATATAAGCGCCTTACCTGACGATTTATGAGATTTGTCAAAGCGAAAGGAATGACCTTTTCTAGTAATGGGTCATTTCCAACCAACCAGCAAAGCCACATCACTTTCATCATGTTAGCCACATATTTGGCCTGCATTTCACTGACCTGGAGGTACATATTAAATCCAGATGTGTTGCCTCTCCAGGGTTCTCCTTCCATCCTAATGTTTCATCTCTTCTGCCACTTGTGCCATAACTCCCGGAATTTCTTCCTCCATACGTACATCTTCGGCCTTCAAGGCTTCAACCGAGGATGGAATTAATGTCCAGCTTCAACAAAACTGCATGTTTAATCTTGCCACTCGCTCAATCATTGTGTAAATGATCTACTTGCCATCGTCTATACCCTCCAAGGCTTTTAATTGCTTCCCAGTAGATGTTTTCAATCAATTATAACCCCCCCTAATTATGTTGTAATCATGTCTCTGTTTAATCCAACATCCATTCAATCTTTAAGTTACCATAATCAATTCAAGAATAACCAAGCCAAAATTACACAGTTTGAGACCATCAAATGCCTTGTTGATGTTCTCAGTTCTTTCATAAACATATTCTCAACAGATTCTGTTGCCAAAGGTGGTTCCTAGGTAAATACATCCTTTAATGAGAACAAAAAGTTCACTTCTCAAAGTTCTTGTTAGCATGGATGGCACACTCAGTTGAAGTGTGCGCTGCCCTCGCGATGTTTCTTGGTTGGTTTCAGCAGTATACCACTATGGGTTGGAGTGTCCCTCGGATTTCACAAAAACCCAGATCCTAACTCATCGAAGTCCATATCTAGCATTCACAATTCAGTAGCTACCATCAATGATGTCCTCTCACGTGATCTCATCACCCAGCATGTCTTCTGTGATGAAATAAATTTGCTACTACCCAATGGAACGGAGCGATCATGGCTGGTTTTCAGACTACAGGAAAGTACTTAGTGTTCTAACTGCATAGCCTCCTCGTCTATACAGCACCAGAAATGGTGATTATGAGACAAGATGTCCGTGAGTGCATTGGCTGCACCCTGTGAAGCCAACTATCGATCTGTTATCAGGCCTCATCCCCAGGATGGCCAATCCAAAATTACCTTGGGCACTCAAGATTTATGAAACATGGCTCATATTTGGAGATTCAGCACTGGGGAAGTTGGACCATGAGGTGTGATGGCCTTTGGCATTACTACTGTTGATGGTTCTGATAAGGCTAAGTAGCATGGTTGGTGCACATCGAGGTTTGTCATGATAACATATTTACATTTCTTTATTTTCAACACCAGACTCTTTCGCAGAATTCTTCATATCTTGATTCTGGTTGTAATCAACGGCTGGATGCTACCTTGGTCTGAGGAACCGCCATTGATGATCATCTCGGCAGTGCTAAGATATGCCATAACTGCCGGTGCCAATGACAAAGATAGTGTTATAGGCACATAGAGGAGATATTTCGATAAACAGAAAAAAGAGGATGGGACCCTCGAGAAGTTCAGAGACTGGGGTCATGCCACTAACTACGTCATTGAAATAAGTGCTGACACTGATAATTACAAACACGCAGTGATCACATTCCTGTTTTGTAGCCAACACTCAAGGAATCAGACTGGAACTTAATGTTACATTGGATCTTACCCTCGATTTCCAGCATGTTTTGGTGAAACATGGCCTCATTGTATGGCCAGACTTGGAGACGATGTGCATGGGCACTAACTTACCATTTGAAGTTGAAGATGACTAAATAGCCTTGGATATCATTATGTAATTGCCCAAAAATAAACTTCAACCCCATAAGGACTGGGAGTAACGAACACAATTTCAGAGGACCCCCCCTTGCATGAAGCTCAGGCTGGCCTAGAGATTTCGGAGTGGAATTCACGATTACAATGAACCTGCACTCCTGGTTGCAAATATAAGTGTAAAATACAATAAGACTCAGGGGGGGACGAAGTTATATCACATCATGACCATATGACCACCGCGCACCCTCCAGCAACCCCCTTGAATGCAACCCGTGTTCCATCCTCCCTCTGTCATCATCGCCCTCCAAACTCATCCGTCCGCCAGAGTACCAACCCCCCACACCCATTTACAGTGTTGGGGGAAAACCATTTCTAGGCCCAGTGCAGATTCGGAGAATGTCGCTCAATGTGCAAGACAAGGATAGGATGTGCGGAGGATGGAAACGGAAACAGAAATTTAAGAAAAGGATTTCTCAGACGGGGGCAGGGGAGTCGGCGGTACCCGATATCCAGTCAGTGGAATGGCCCCTCATCGTGCAGCCGTATCCATAATGCCTGAAGAAGGATGCATTCGGCAGGAAGGGATGAAACATCCATAACATGGCTGCCACGTCAATGAGAGAATTGCAGCATAGAGTGGGAGGAAGAAAACGGAGCCATTGGTCCAGCACCGTGGTTCGTGGCATACCGTTCCAAATCCAAAGCGCGTGAGACGCCGGATGAAATGACTGTATGAGCGACTCACTCTCTTGGTTTCGAAATCCCGCAAGTACGTGGAATGTGGAGGTATATAGATACCAAAGAAGTTTTATTTCAGTAATCAGTATCGGCGTATGCAGTCCATAGATAGCGGATAACAACACAACGTACATACCATGTTTTAAATTGCCCGCTCACTCCAGCCACCCAGAAAATTGATCCACAAAAACACATCCGACCACACACATCCACATCCATCCACCTCTCGAGCTCCACCCCGGGTTTCTCGAACCTCGGATTTTCACCCTGGGCCTTCCTGAACCCAAACCAGTACCCAAGCCAGGATGGGACAGGGCATCAAGTTGTTGTTGCTTTTTATGGCACTCTGCCCACAGACGAGAGACGAGGCGGCAATCGATAAATCAACGAGCAAGTTAGACGGACCAAATTCCGTGTTGCTCCAGATCCTGGGGTAGTTTTGGAGGTGTCAAACTGACGTGTGTTGGCAAAGGAGAAGGAGGGCTCATCGCTTCACCTGGACATTATGGTAAGTAGTCGAAGGCAAAGGCGAGGACGAAGACCAGAGCAAATCCTTGATGACGATGACGAAGTATTCGCCGTAAGAATTAGCCCTGAGATTATCCCCCCTCTCCATTTTTCACATTCGCATCGGACCTCCAACAGCCCCAGCATCCGAGAAATGAACCGATCGATAAGTGGGGCTTTGAGGTTAGATAGGATGCACTGCCCACACCCAAGCTCCACACCTGATTCCAGCTGCACCGACGTTTCCTTATAAACCTCTACACCCCCTCCCCCGCCCATGCCCATGCCCCTCTTTACCTCTACACCCCGATTTTCTGAATCAAAACTCCATCCACATTCCTTCTCCCCATATCTCCAATATCCTCAGTGGCACAGACCAGTGGAAGAGGAGAATGGACGCCGTGGACCAGACCAGCAGAGAGATGTGGGACGTCATGGTTAGGCTGCGCAGGGGTTGTTGGCAGTACATTATGAATGGCAATGGACAATGAAGCCATAGATGGATTCGGGATGGGACATCTCAGTATGGATTCATAGCAATTCTCTACACCTGAAAATAAAAATCGCATTAGCATTGGCGATCCCAATCGAATACAGAGGATAACAGATAGGATGAAGAAAAAGAGACAATGAGACGAAAGCAAAGAATTGCTTACATTACAGGAGATGGACGAGAGAAGGACGTCAGTAGTGGAATGACCAATATGATGAAGAACTATGTATATGGGTTGGGATCGGTGAACCGACGCATGACGCGTCTACCTCTGATGAAGCGATGAGAGGGGATGCGAATGGGAAAGGTGGGAGAAGAACTTACCTCGACCTCGGTTAACCACTCCCCAGAGCGTTGCTCATCACAACGTTGAATAAATGCTAGCCTGGATAAAGAGGAATATCATTAGTCAATGCAATGCACTCAAACCCATGAATGAATTCAAAGGAAAGGCGGAAGCAGTTGGCAGAATGTGAATCAAACAAACCTCTCTACAACTTCCCAGCGCAACAACGGGATATGCAGCATGAAACTGTTCAAAGAAAGGTTGAGAGCCCTCGTCTAGGGATTCCAGTGAAACCATAGCGCATTCTTGAGGTGACGTGGTGGACTGGATGGCGCAAAAGACTCTTCGAACGAGATACACCATCACATATTATGTCAGCTGGGTACGAATGTCTTCCTCATTTGGGCATAGCAGCTAGTATTGAGTTACACTCCATTTTGAGGAAATGTTGAACGTATCTGGACTGACCTGAAAGCCACCTTTTGACAGGGCTATCATACCATGCCAGGGCTCTGGCCGAATATTACCAACTCTGACAACCTGCTATTGACGTACTCAAGGACGTACTTATTTGACTAAGGGGTAATGCAACCGCCGATGAAAATGATACCAAAGAAAAAGTAAATGGCTGCCAGGGGTGTAATTTTAAATTATGGGCACATAGTGGACACCATTTCTGAGGATTGTTCCTTACATTAAGCCTTGACTAAATCATTGATAAATCGTGACAACAATACAATAGCAATAAGTACAGTATGCCATTTGGCTGCAGAAAGTTCGAATCTAGCACTCCGAGTCGCTGTGAACAGCATCCTGACCCTTAATCCACCACTAATGTTAAAGTGCCAAAACAACCGTGAAGATGCCACCAGCGACAAGGGCAAAGGTTTCAACGCCAATGCTGACCACGCTGACAGCTGCATTAGAGGCCCCTGGTGTGGAGCTGCTATACCTGTTGAGCTAAAGGCAATGGGTATATAAATTCTCAGTGGACTTATGAAGAAAGGTCGTTAGAAACCACGGTTGTGGTTAGAGTCACAATTCCAGGTGGTGTAGTCGCCAACCCTGGGGAACTGGCGGGGGCGGGGGCAGGGGAAGAAAGGGCGGAAAGGCTACTATAGCTAACAAGTTGGACAGTCACGCCCTGCAAGTGCAATTCAGCTCATCGTAAAGCATAATCATTGACATAAATCACGTACAGCCAACAAGCAGATTTGGGTTCCCAAAAAGGCCGAAGTCTGGATGTCCGCAACACTACAGGTGGAACAGATGCATTGCTAAACATTCCGTAGATAGTCATTGTTGGTGCAGTAACAGTGGTTATCGATAGGAGAACAGTCTATGGTGTTGAGAAGCTTCTTATTGCAGGCTTGGGCGCAGGCTAACGAGAGCAAATGTCAGTGACTGAACTTTGAAAGAAAGCATGATATCATATGGGGAATCACTTGCCCAGAGACACTGATTGGGATAGTGAAGGTGAGGCATAAGAGTACGAAGAAAATAAATGGGCTGTCCATGGAGGTTCCGAGAACGGAGATGAACTCATCCGATTTTTACGAGCAATGCATGGGAAAGGTACTGGGATCGCTGAACCAATGTTCCTGAAGGCAAAGGGAAACTCGGCAGGCACTGTTGGCCGCATACGTATTCTGACCCTCTTCAGTCCCTTCTTTTGACATGCAAAAAGGACCGAAGAGGTGGTACATATTTGCATGCAGTTGCAGATAAAACGAGATATTTTGAGAATCATCTTCTCATCCCTCCTTCTGACAGTGAGGATGCATGTATGCCTATCTAGAAATTTCGTAAATGAGAGATATCTAATTAGATACATATTCCGATTTAAAGTTCAAATATTTGCCATCAAAGGTGCTGTGCATGTAAATGGCATCTGGGCACTGAGCAGTGAGATTACCTAAATGTCAGCGAGAAGTTACCATCGATCATTGATGCCAACACACCTATGGTGCCTTAAGGCCTCGAGCGTTGAGTTTGGCATGCATCAAGCTCATCACTGGGGATGTTTACCACATAAATTCTATCGTGTAATAAATAGCTATTGAATATAAGATTAAACGTCAGGACTCAGCAAGATAGCATGCATTAACGACAAATGGAATTTACACACTAGGGTAAGCGAAAATGGTGGGCGGAGCACCCAAGAGGTACATACCAAAATCAGTGAAACGTCAGGCGCCACAGGACCAATGGCAGGCATCCTGTCAATTCATCCTATCATTATGTCATGCATTTCGAATTACAACAACGATTTATATGGTGCCTTGATGCCTCTTCAATCTTGAGCCACTTTATTTAAATACTCTCTTCGCTACTACTACCTTCATCCCCATGTTCAAGCTTTCTGCAAGAGGTTCTAAACCTTGAGATTGTACCACCACTTCACAGTGATCAACGTTCTCTCGATCTTCTACAGTAGTGGAGTACTACCGCCCAAACACAAACATCTGGATATACAATCCAATGACATTGAACACGGGGTATCGAGATTATAATGCAAATCTTCCATTGCCAATAGCCACCAATGTCCCGCTGCAGGTATGTAGGACTATTAGGTTCCTTACCCGCAACTGACTGAAAAATTTGACAGAGCGGGGACCCCCCCGTTCTTCTGGCAGAAAAGACGACACCCCCAACATCAGATCTCGAAGCTCATAGCGAAAATGCAGACAATGAACAAATCATTCCTATCTCTCCCAAAGTTCCCTTCTATCGCACGAGAAAAGGCATCATTGTCATCGTGGTTCTCGTGGTCGTCATTGCAGTGGCAGCGATTGCAGGTGGTGTTGTAGTTTCGAAGCAGAAACAAGTTTCAAGCTGTCAAGGCTCAAAAACTCCAGGCAAAACTGCCAACACGAACACCAAAACAGTGGTGATCACTGTGCATGCTATGCCGACTACGCCGACTCCTGTAATATATCCATCGACATATGTCCCTGATCCAATATCACCTGGTGGGCTAATCACTGCCGGCATATGACATTGTTCTCCAAGCGCTCATCACCTCTTAGTAGTTCATGGCCCTCGTCTATTTTACCTTATTTTCTTCCTTGCGATTTCACATGGGATACTGTTAAGTCTTACATTCAATTTGGACATCACGTAGACTCACCTCCAGTCTCTATGTGTTCTACTTCTTGTTTTAGGGTAGGTAGAAATGTAGAAAATTGACAGATTCTTACAATTGGTTAGTCGTCTTCTTGGAAGTATGTTTGAGTTGCCGAAATAGTATAACAGCATGGCAGGATCTTCTCACATGTGTGCTAGACATTTTTTATGCTCCAGATGCTAGGCTTTATGGTAGCCTATAATTACTTTTGCATGGATCTTATGTCCCTATTATCTCCATCTAAATTTACCGAGGAATGGTGTATTCAAACATTAAATGTTGGTCTACTATTAACTCTACAAATTACATACATGGCGGGGATGACTAAAGCACCTGCTGAGCATCAAAACTCATGGCTCTGGGCAGGAGGACAAGCAGGGAGAAAGGCAGGGTGGTTGACGAAACTTGTAGTGAGGGCCATTGCTCCGCATGGCATGTACAAGTCCAAATCTCACGGTGCCAAACACTGCACAAACATTGTCCATTCGAACAGCATTGTTTGTTGTTTGTTCTGAACATCAAGCATACTTCTATGTGGCAGGTTTATCTTATCTTAGTCTCATTTATTTGATACAACTTGTAACGAAATTTATTAATGTATACAAAACAACAAAGGAAAAAAAAAATAAAAATTCGTAAATAAAAAAAAAGAGAAAAAAGTAAACTACGAAATTGCGGCGTTGGGCTGAGCCTGCAGGTTCAACTCACTGCGGTTGGGTTGGATGGTTGGGTCCCACTCGCTGTCGATGTGTCGTGTTGAATTCGCTGCGTGGGGTCTGGATTTCGTCGTCATTGGGTTAAATTCGTCGCCATTGGGTTGGGTTGTATTCGCTGTGGTTGGGTTGAATACCCACCATGGCTTTCACTCGCTGTCGTTGGGTTGTATTCACCAGGTTGGGCTGGGTTTGTCACCGTCGGGTTGGATTCGCGGTTGGGTTGGGTATTCGCCGTGGTTGGGTTTCACTCATTGTCATTGGGTTGGATTTGTTGCCATCGGGTTGGATTCACCGTGGTTGGGCTTTATTCGCCGTTGTTGGGCAGGATTCGCCATTGTTGGGCTCTCACTCACCGTCATCTGGTTGCATTCGCCCTTGCTGCACTCAATTCTCCCTCATTGGCCCACTCACTGACATTGGTTGCGTTGGATTCGCCATCGTTGACCCCACTTGCCAGTGTTGGGTTCAAACCATTGCACAGTTGGATGCAATTTTGATTGTTTCAGCTTGACGAGGGTGGAGGAACTCAGTGAGATGGAAGGAAAAAGATGACCAGAAGAAAAACAGGTCATGACTTTCGTTGTGGCCTGTTTTTCGTGACGCACCGCTGGGTTTCCTACTTTATGGCCCCCGAACCGGTTTTCCCTACCCCTGACGCTTTCCCTTCCCCTTGATATCCTTGGACCTCAGTCAACCTAGAAAATCAGGCGTCGCCCACATCCCTCGTGGGAGGGGAGGGGCGCGTGTTTTTGCAGAAGGGAGTGGCGGGAGTTGAGAGAGCCAGCCCACATCCCAGGAGAGGGGAGGGGAAGATGGAGGGGTGGAGGTTTGGAGGTTCGTGGTGACCGGTGAGGGGCAAGATGGTGGGACTCTCAGCCGCAGAATTGCTCTGTTGGTCTTCCTTTCTGCCATTTTCAAAATATAAGTTGAGATACCAGTAGATTAGGTGTTTGTTTCCCTAAGTACGAAATTTTGAGGTAGGAGAGTAACTATCCATGGCAAACCACCTGAAATACAATTTTTTTTGAATCTCCATGATCTTGATAGTACAGCCATCTGCAAAACTGTAGACGTTTTGAAATTTCCGAGATGTGCGCCTTTATTTGTTGTAAACAATCGGATATGGTGCCTGCTGGCGATGAGCATTCCATTACTCCACGTTATGTTCAGGTCCCAGTACAAATTGATTTGATCTAATAGCACTCAGCGTGCCCGAACACTCCACTCATCAACTTTTGACATCCGAGTCATAGTGGGGCTGTCCTACTTATTATGGCTGTTTATTACAAAAAAAGGCGCACATCCGGAAAATTTCTAAATGTCTACAGTTTTGCAGATAGCTGTAAAATTTGGTACTTACACCAGAGTTCCAAATGCTTGTGGAACCCGGAATAATGAACAAAATTTCCCCCCAAGATTGTCCCTTTTTGAACGTGACGTCAGAGTGACTGGTGACTGCATTCGGCCATTATGATCGGATCAAAGATGGGGTACCAAAAATTTGCGGGCCCAGGTTGATATGTCTGCGGAATGGTTGGTCTATGTAGTTGCCGAGAACGCTTATCCAGCAATTAGGTCATCTTGTATTGAATTTAGCCCCAAGTAGCAGCACAGCCACATTTTTGTGTACCAAGATGTTCGATGTTATCATGGCAGGAGGCTTTCATCTCATTAGCCTCGGTGATGGCAGTAGTAATGGGTAACTGCTACAGACAATTCGTGTTGCATCCTGCGAGATGCCGCTCTTCTGTGGCAAATCCAAGGATCCCAACCCAGTAGCCCATCCTCACTGACCCAGTGAATCATTGCAGAGACTACAAACAGTCGCCAGGTCTAGGATTGAGGGGAGAAAGTTCCGAGACACTGAATGAGATCGTTATCAGCTAGCCATTCCAAAAGCAACGCTCACCATGCCTTGCTAAAGGTCCGTTCCAGACTTCTTTCTTGATCCATCAACAGTCGTTTCAGCAGGGAAATCCGAAGGAACTCTAGGTTTGTTGTTTTACGAGTAATTTTCGCCATGGCCACTGATAATCATCTTTTTAGAAGCGTGCAGTGGAGACACGAGTATTGGGAGAGTAATTGTTGGCTCTACGAGTCTTGGCATGGTTAATTTTACAAGCGTACTTGCCCACATTTATTTCTCCTATAATGTGTGGGCACAGCATTTCCTGGACTGCAAAATATGGTGTCAGCATCTTGTGAGGGTCCATAGTACGTTGCGGGGATTTGCCGATCAAATGAGTGTCATTTCTTAATTTCCAACTTCGTCTGAGAGCTGTATAATCTGAGTGCGCAGAACCACGATGTGATTTCCCAGGAGGATGAGTTTCATACGATGTTTTACGAGTGGGAAATGTCGAGGGGCGTATCCATAGAAGCCAGGGATTGATTCCAAGTTAGCGTTGAGAGTTGAAATAAATGTCATAAAGTTTTGAGAGGACAAAGATAGTCTTGATTGAGGGGAGAATGACAATCTTTAGTCGGGCGAAGCTCAATGAAAAAAATGTACTTGTTCTCACATTTCTGTGAGCAGTACTTGTTATGTCCAAATTTCAAGTAAACTTCACGATTAAAATCAACTAATCCGCATCCCAAATATCAGGAAATACCGATTGCCACACCTGTCTTCCAAATACATTGCGAAAAGATCATAGTAACATGATCTGAAAGGTAAGCCAAGGGGTCGGGCAGCAGAGGAAATATCTGATTTTGGGGATTTAGAATATTTGTCCCAGCCCGTTGTAACCAGATTGTAGCGCTCATCCATCAAGTTAGGGTTTCCCTAAAAATTTGATGAAACAAGCTAAAATTGGTGGGGGAAGCAAACCTTGGCATCCATGAGTCGCATAATCTTGGCATAATCATTCTGGAACATCCCGTTGGGGATGTCATCGACTATGGGATGGTAGATGGATCTGGTCGAGCACAGGAAAACCAAAAGTGCCTGATGACGTTGCCGTTGTTGGAATCGTCCAGGGCACGTTTGATTCAGAAAGTTCCAGAATTCGAGAGTCTGCCCCTCCGCCAATCTGCCAGTCTGCCAATCTGCCTGTTTGGCTTATCACATCAGTCACTAGTTATTGCCCCTTTGCCTGCAATCCACCTGGTATGCAGACTGAATCTGCCGACAAAATGCCTGTGACGCCATGCATGCCATCTCGCGTGATGAACATGCTCTCCTTTGTCTTCCCCCTTCGAACTTCTGTCATATCAGATGGTGTACATAGAGATCTACCCGTAAAATTGCATCGCCCTGAATAATTTGTTAAATATAGCCTGAAGGGCCTTTTTGGGGGGCTTTTCAGAGTGATAGAATTTACTTTGGTTCCCATCAAGTTCCATTGGATTTCCGCCAAATCAAATCAATCAAGATTTAATGCCTGTACTTATGCTTGACGAGAAATAGAGTATCTTGCCTTGGATAAATATGTTTTTAAACATGAAAATCACTTTCTTGTTCCCCAACGGAGGGATGACCCCAATAAGTACCCTGTATACAGTTTTCATATTTATTGATATTAATTGTAGCTGTCCAATGCAATTGATCCATAACACTGAAGTTAGTGATGTGACAAGGAGATAGCATGGTGAGGGTGTTGAATTTGCAAGGAGAGGAGACGCAAAGATAGAGAACTCACCTGGACCTCTTTTTTCATGAGGCAGCGCTGTCCACTTCCCATTGGAAATTCGGACAGCCCGACAAATAGAAACTCCATCAAATAGAAACTCAGCGTGAAACAGATCGAAGACTGGGTTGTCATCTGAGCCAATGGAGCTCACAAGGGTAGCCTCAAATTTTTCATTTCCAATTTTATTTAGCTACACACAAGCGTTCCTCTCAAAAAAATGGCCAAAATACTGTCTCATTTCTACCTGGTCAGTGTTAATTCCCTTGTTATACCCGGCAGTAACAGGTAATGGGGCTTCTCAAATCGCTGAAATGTAACAGAGGTAACGGTCATTTTGGGGAGGTGCCGAATACACTGGCGGGTCCCACGCCATATACCCAATTTTTCAGGCCTCTGGCGGTCACCTGCCAAATTTTTTGTGCAATGTAACGGTGACCTGGCCAAAGTGCCGAAACCAAAATTTTAGGTGTGTAATGCGTAACAGGACGGAATGGAATGGAATGATGTATTAGCTAACCATGTTACATAAGTAACTCAGGTAGCGGTAGCAACCTCGTTAGCTATTAGTTAAAAACAATGAAGCAAGCAAAGATATTAAGAAAAGGTAAGGATGAAGGAGGGATACAAAATATTATGGAATACCCGAATTGATTGAGATGGGAATGTTGCTGTCACGTGAGACCGACAAGTCCGAAGATTACATAATGATTTTCTATGGGGGCGCGGTACTAGTACTGGGGAATGGTTGGAGAGGGACGAAAGAGGCGAAGTACAATGTTTTTATGTGCATTCAGATCTGAATCTGGATCGATGAAACAAGTTGTTCAGAAATTGTATATAACACTATGGCTGCAGGTCAAAGCTACCTCCACTATAAACAATTATATCTCTTCTTTCCCTCTCAAACCACTCCTCTGGAGATGAATGTCGATTATTCATACGTCAGAGTACCCGCAACCACTCAAGAAGTGATAGAAAAAGACCATGACCATAATCATCCAATCAAGTCCTCTGAAACCCACACCCTCGCTGGATCAGAAGCACCAGCAGCGCTGAAGCTAAGCGCACCGCCATTGGTAGGCCTATTCCTGCTATCGATTGCCCGAAATATAAACTCATGGTTATAAGGATTGGAAATCTCTGATAACGCCCATAGAAACGCTCATTTTAGGTGCCGTTCTTGCGTTGGGCCATCACACTTTTAATACCTGGGAGGACGGAACACTGGTGTACAGCCACTGATCCAATTTTTACCTGTGCCATTGAGGCTAACTGATTCCTTCCTAGTGAAAAGAGAATAGCACCCAAACTTCGGGTAATACCCCGACTCCTCAGTTGGGATATGGTGCGCACACTTGCATCAGGGACGTTCTTATTCGGGAAGAGGGCACACTGCCACGTGAAGAGGGTGGCTGCCAAGAAATAGCATGGGTTCATGGACAATCTAATCAGATAGATCCCAAGAATGTTCAAAAATCTATCCATTCATTAAAAACAGCACCACAACTGACTACAAAAGCATGATTGGAGGGACAGGTGTAAGGTAATGAGGCCTACTTTGCACACCAGGATCCCCAAGTTAGTCATTCCAACTCTGTATGAAGGTAGGGACATCGTTCCATTGTGCTGAGAAGTGGGTGAATAGTTTGCGCTGGATTGCAGCTTGGCATTGTGTGTACGCCCGTAGCCCTTTGTCGAGAGCACCTTCCAGAATTACAGGGATGGTTGCTGAGGTTGTTGTGTCCACTGCTGCTGCTGGTACCTGCATCTGTACGTGCTCCATTGCCCGCTCTTCCCAGTGGCAGGCTTCCCACTCCAGGAATGCCAACACCTGCCGCATCTCCTCATTCAGCAACTCAACCTCTTCCGAGAAGTGCATGGCCCTTGCTCGGCTGTGACACCACTCGATTCTTAGTGCTGGGGTAGTACATATTAGCCAGTATTCTGGTTGGCCTTCATGGGCTTGAATGGTGCATACCTTCACTCATTTGCTCCTCATCTCCACCTGCCATGGGTCCATAACTTACGAGCCAGATCCAAGATATTGTTCTCTTTCCCTCGGACTCTCCCTCCAACCCATCGGACAGCCCACGAACATTCCCTGGCTCCAGCTCCTTCAATGGTTTCATCCTTTCCTTCCAATCCCCTGAACCTATATCTTCCGACAAAGATAGTAGTGCTGCCCAAGCAACACAATATTTCCAAGCCGCTCGATCCACTCTAGCCTGCACTTTCTTGATCGCTGACCAGCCATAGATGCTACTTTCTTATATCAATACATGGCTACTAACACCGACCCACACATCGACCACCACCCACCTTTCGACCAGTTACACCATGTCATGGCCCAAAAAAGGCAGGGATTCGAACTCAGCACAGCATATCGCTCGTCTTGCGTGACGGAGGCACCATCATCATGCGTGACAGAGGCCGTTTTCAGAATTTCAATTTCCTTGCAACTTTACACCAAAAAAACACTGCCATTGTGATAATAATATGTACTACAGCACATGTACAAAGTTTGAGCTCATTTGGATGTAATTTGGTTGAGATATTCAAAGTGGCCGAAAGGTGGGTGGTGGTCGATGTGTGGGTCGATGTTAGTATACCCAAACATACTTCATATATCCACAGTGGAACTTGCCCACCAGCCAAAAAAAAAGGTTTCGCCGTGGTGCCGGACTGGATCAGCTTACCAATATAGTCCTTTGGGTGAGCAGGTAGAGTGGTTGATATGCTGAGGGTGCCAGATGGGAGGACGGGGGTGTGTAATAGGGCGGGGCTGCTGTGTAGGGGTAGGGGACACCAGTAAATAGAGATAAACAATGCCAGATGTGGTAGGCAGGTGGGTGTGCTCGCTGTATGGCACGTTGGGGGGGATTTGGGGCAGGAGATTGTATATTTTGGGGGTAGCAGGGTACAATAAACCCATCTGGGATGTTTTGGTGCTCCAGGGGGAGCGGGAGGAGGCTGGAGAGCATATATACAGTGCCATATTAATCAATTTTTTCCCAATTAGGCAGGCGGTGCCAGTTGGGCTTGCTCAGGCTTCATTTTGCTCCTGGGCTCGTTGGGCTTGGTTTTTCATAGAAAAAAATCTGTAGTATAGTGAATACAGTATATTTATATACAATCTACTGTTTTCTAAATGTTTGGGTGGATGAGAATGGGTGGATGCATTAAGATGAACTCAGATGACGACTTCCCAATTAGGCAGGCGCTCCCAGTTGGGGTTCGGTTTTAGTTCTTGGCTCGCTGGGCTCGGATTTCCATAGAAATAATTGTGTATCATAGTAGATACAATACATTTACATGAATTTTACCCCTTTGTATCACTCCAGAGAGGCTGGCATGGGTAGATGAACTTGGATGTTCACTTTGGGTCTCCCTTATCTTACCTTAAATAAACAGTATTATGTTTTTCGCAGCTAAGGAGATCTCACACACAGATGTAAGCAATATATATATATATATCCTCAAGGAGGATTAGCCCTCCCTTGGGTTTGTGTCTAGGTACATGAAAGATACTTTTAAAATAAGAAAAAGAAATGAGCAGAGCTGCCTGCGGCTCTGCTCGATTGTTGTTGTTGTGTCATTCCTCCCTTCTCGCTGTTATTCCCCCCTCCTTCTCGCTGTCATTTTCCCCCTCCTCTCCTCGTCATTCCCTCTCTCCTCGCTGTCATATCGCCCCTCCCTCTTCTGTCATATCCCCTCTCCTCCTCGTCGCTTCTGCCCTCCTCTTCATCATTTATGCCTTCCTCCTCGTCCTTTCCCCCTTTCTTGGCGTTATGTCATCCTCCTGATTCGCCGGCGTCGGGTTCGTCTCATTGTCGTCAGATTCGCCTCATTGTCATTGGGTTTACTTGGCTTGCCCATGTCGTAAAGGACTTTCTGTGGGGTTTAACGTCATTAGTATAGGTTGAGGAAAGAGAGGGATGAGAGAAACAGGTCACGAAATCTGTCATTTGTTTCCCTCCCCTCAATTCATCCTCCTCATCCTCGTCGTCATCGTCGTCAATCTCCCCTCCTCAATTCCCCCCTCATCGTTTCCCACTTCATTGTCGTCAATTCCCCCCTCGTCGTTTCCCACTTTGTCGTCGTCAATTCCTCCCTCCTCCTTCTCAACTCCCCGTTCCTCCTCGTCGTTGATCCGTCTCATATGCCTCCCACTTTCTGGGTCCCCCTTCACCTATCTCCCTCCCTGGCAGCTTTGTCGAATGAGTATGAGCCTGCCCACATCCCTTTGGAAAGGGGAGGGGCAGCTGGGGCAGCAACCTCACTTCTGAGGGAGCTGAGGTGATGTTGGTTAAGCCCACATCCCTCAGAAGAGGGGAGGGATAAAAATTTGCATTATTTTATAAATGGTATGGAGATATGAGATCTTAAATTATTTCAGAAAAATACACAGAGGTACACAAGTTATTTAAGAAACAAGCCAAAATGGGGGTAACTACCATACCTTTCGTCAGTTCTCTATTGTAACTACTATATTTTATAGAAATAGTATCATAATACGATTTTGGTTTACCAATAAATAAGTTCTAGATAGTTTGGACAATGTAACTACTGGTTGTGGAAGCTGAGATGGCCAATATTCAGTTATTGACCATAATGAATCAACTTAAGGTCAGTAACTGAATTTCGGCCATTCCAGCTTCCACAATAAATAGTTACATTACCCCAACTATCTAAATCATATTTATTAGTCAATTAAAATCATATTGCAATACAATTTCTATGTAATACTGAGATTACCATAGAGAACTGATGAAAGGTATGGTAGTTACCCCCATTTTGGCTTGTTTCTTAAATAACTTGCATACCTCTGCGTATTTTTCTGAAATAATTTAAGATCTCATATCTCCATACCATTTATAAAATAATGCAGATTTTTATTTGACTATTGGACATACAGGCGTTCATATCAAACGTTATCTGTGAGGGGGATCAGAGTTTTAATCCACCATCAACTCCATCATGGTTGATTTTCGCCCATTCTCTCTCATCCTTCTACCACTACCCTTCGCCTTCGCCACCACCCTTCACCCCAAACGACATGCAACAACGCAGATAGGAGCCCCTCCCCTCTTCTGAGGGATGTGGGCTTAACCAACATCACCTCAGCTCCCTCAGAAGTGAGGTTGCTGCCCCAGCTGCCCCTCCCCTTTCCAAAGGGATGTGGGCGGGCTCATACTCATTCGACAAAGCTGCCAGGGAGGGAGATAGGCGAAGGGGGACCCAGAAAGTGGGAGACCCATTTGGTATGTCATGAAATATGAGCTACAACATTTGTTTTCACCTTCCATCCTCCCATTCCTCCCTCCCTCACATCTCTAACCCCGCCACCAGGACAAAACAACAGCCTGAAACCATGACAACACCCAAAACCACGATGACACCCAAAACCGCAATGGCACCCGAAAAATCAACGATGAGCGGCGGCACGACAACGACGAAAGGGAGATGATGACAACGAGGAGGAGGAGGGTGGAATAACATGGAGAAAGGGGGAAACAACAATGACCACGAGAGGGGCAGGGAAAAAAGGAGGAGGCGCGAGATGAGGACGAGGAGGGGAAAGGGGAAACAAGGAGGAAGAGGTGCGAGAGGAGTAGGCGTGAGAGGAGCAGGCACAAGAGGAGCAGGTGCAAGAGGAGGTGCAAGAAGAATAGGAGGAAGAGGCACGAGAAGAGGAGGAGGAGATGCGAGAGGATGAGGCACAAGAGGAGGAGGCACAAGAGGAGGAGGCACAAGAGGAGGAGGCGCAAGACAAGGAGGAGGCCCCAGATGACTAGGAGGAGGCCCCAGATGACTAGGAGCAAGCGCGAGACTGGGAGGAGGCCCCAGACCAGGAGAAGGAGACCCCAGACGACGAGAAGTAGGATGCCCGAGACAACAGGCGATATTATTACTCAAAGTCCTTCTAGATTGATAACTATCTGCCTCCAAAGACTTAGGATGCCAAGTGACACCTGGAATCATGGCCGAAAATGAAACCAAGCTCAGAGGCTGCACATGCAGCTATTGGGAAGGCAGAAAGGATCTGGGTCCGCTTCCGGCTCAAGTTCAAGCAAAGAAAATCCAGCAGTTAATCCTACAGCACAGGAAGAAGTCCTTGAAGAAAGGCTGGAGCTTTTACAATCACAATTGGACCTCGCCCAAGGCCTGCTTGTTGATCAGCCTTAGATGTCAATATCATGTATCAGTAGATGGTAGTTGCCTAACTCACTTCATACATGCATAGTGGCACTTGCCCACCACCCAAAAAAAGGTGAAAAACAGGGTCCTGCCGTGGTGCTGGGGATGGTTAGGATCAGAAATA
>Ga0307513_10001347_pt1 | contig 35489 bp, 32 predicted proteins | sample 15_EM_MG_FD_202174 | JGI IMG/M metagenome (GOLD analysis project Ga0307513, IMG submission 202174) | Populus trichocarpa ectomycorrhiza microbial communities from riparian zone in the Pacific Northwest, United States - 15_EM | ecosystem: Host-associated > Plants > Roots > Unclassified | place... | reverse complement strand
CGCCTGCAGCACACGCTCGCCGACGGGTTGGGTATCGACCCCGGGCAGGCGCTGCGCGACCAGCACACGGCCATCTTGCGGCAGGACACCTCCCTCGACCTGTCCCCACCCATCGAAGCACCGGCCACAACGACGGCGACGACCCCGGCGGTAACCGTTCTCGCTCAGCTACCGACGGCATTGCTGGAGAGACCGCAGGTGGTGTCGGAGCGCGCGGATGCGCCCGAAGGCTGGGCGGTGTTCCAGGACGCCTATGCGCGCGGACAACGGGACGATGACGTCGAAGCGATGGCGGCGGACGTGCTGGCGTTGGCGGGCGCGTGGTTGCAGGATCGTCGCGGCGGTACGACCGGCGCCATGATTCAGTCGAGACTTCGGCACGTGTTGACGCTCGTCGACCCGGACTCGTCGCTGGCCCTGCGGCTGCGGGCCAGGCTCGTCGCCGAGACCGACTTCGCGGCAGGCGAGTCCACCGCCATCCTCACCGTGGTCGAGGAGTCCCGGGTCTCGACCGATCCGCGGGCTCGCGCAGATGTGCTGACCGGGGCGGTGCAATGTCTGCTCGGCCCGGACGACGGCCCGCTGCGGCGGGCGCTGGCGGAGGAACTGGTCGGCCTGAGTGTGCACACCGGGCGAGAGGTTGACCTGCTGGTCGGGTCGCTGATGATGACCTCCACCATGTTCCTGGAGGCGGACGTCCGCGCGGAGCGGGCGCTGGCGGAGCTGCGGGCACTGGCCTCGACCTGCGGGCATCGCGGCGTCGAGCTGGCGGTGTCCTCGATCGAGGTGACCCTGGCCGTGCGGGCCGGCCGACTCGCCGACGCCGAGCGGATGGCCCGGGAGTGCGCCCGGGAGGGCCGGCAAGCCCGACATCCCGACGCGGCGAACTGGCTCGTGGCCCACCTGATCAATATCCGCTGGTATCAGGGGAGGACGCCGGAACTGATTCCTCTCCTCGAGGAGCTGGTCAACTCGCCGACGCTGACCACGGTCGACTACTCGTACCAATCGGCGCTCGCGATGGCCCGCGCGCTCGGCGGCGACCGACGGGGAGCGGCGAGCGCCCTGGCCCGGCTGCGTCAGCACGGGCTGGCCCGGTTGCCCCGCACCTGCAACTGGATGACCATGATGCCGGGTGTGGTGACCACCGCCTTGCTGCTCGGCGACGTCGAGGCCTCCGCCGAGGCCTACGAGCTGATGCTCCCGTACGCGCACCGGCCGATGATGGCCGGGCTGGGGCTGGCCTGCTTCGGCTCCGTGCACACCGCGCTCGGCACCGCCTGTCTGACCACCCGAGATCTGGACAAGGCGGTTGAGCACTTCCGATTAAGCGTCCGGGACAACGAGGTACTGGAGCACTGGCCGGCCGTCGCCCATGCCCGCCGGCTCTACGCCGATGCGCTGAGCCTGCGCGGTGGGCCCCACGACGCCGCCGCGTCAGCCGAGGCATTGACCGCGGCGGTCGAGGATGCCCACCGGCTGGGCATCCCGCTGCGCACCAATGCCTACCGATCGTCGCTGCTCGGCAACGAACGTGTTTGCTGACCGGGGGTCAGGTCCCTGATTCCGCAGGGCGCACGGCACCGGAAACCTGGCTGCACCGCCGATATGTCGGCGCTTGCCCATCGTTGGTCAGTTGACTGGTGGGGTGAGTGCGGCCTCGGGCGCGGGTTGAGGTGAGCTCCGTGGGGCGGGCGGTTTCGCGTCCTGCGGCGTGCGCAGAGAGCGCATGCGGGGGGTGAGCATGGGCAGGGCGGATGCCGCCAGCCCCATGGTGCCCACGGCGACGCCGGCGCGGCTGCCAGCGGTCTGGCCGATGACGCCACCGATTGCGCTCCCCAGGGGCAGCACGCCGTAGATGAGCAGTCGGTAGCCGCCGTTGGTGCGGGCCAGAGAGCCGCGCGGCGCCACGATTTGACGCAGGGTGACCGATAGGACGTTTGCTGCACCCAGCCCGATTCCGCTGATGAACTGGATGAGAGCCAGGGCGGCGGCCAAGGTCGCGCCGGTCCCCGGCAGGATGGCGATGAGCAGCGGGGTTCCGGTGGAGAGGGTGAGTGCGGCGGCGAAAGCGCGTCCGTAGCCGAGCAGGTCGATCAGGCGGAGGGCGAGCATGGTGCCGAGAAAGCCGCCGGCGCCGGCGGCGCTGAGAGCCAGGCCGAACAGTCCGGCGCTCAGGCCGCGGTCGGTGACGGCGAAGACGACCAGGTTTACCGTCAAGATCTGCGACGTGCCGTTGTAGATCATGGCGTGCGAGGTCAGCGCCCGCAGGAAAGGGTTGCCGGCCACGGCACGTAGCCCCTCCAGAATGCCGGTCCGCGACTCTTCGCGGGGCGGTGCCGGTTCGGGCCGCCGTGCTCCGGCGACTCCGGCGGCGCTGGCGAGGTAACTGACCGCGTCGAGGGCCACGGCCGCTGCCGGCCCGACGAACTGCGCCAGTCCGCCGGCGAGACCGGGCCCCGTCACTTGGGCGGCGGTTGTTGAGCCCTGGGTGGCACGATTCGCCGCGGCCAGATCCTCGTCGGCGACGAGCGTGGGTACATAGGCGAAGCTGCCGATCTCGAAGACCACGCTGGCAGCACCGACGGTGAACGCGACCGCGGCGAGGAGTGGCACCGACAGCGCGCCTGCGAAGTGCGCGGCGGGCACGGCCACCAGAACAGTGGCCCGGATCAGGTCGGCGGCGATCATCACGTGCCGCCGTCGGCGCTTCTCCAGCCAGTGCCCTACGAACAGCGGCAACAGCAGGTTCGGCAGGTATGACGCGGTGGCGATGGCGGCGACGCCCGCTGCGCCGGCATTCAGGGTGAGCGACGCCAGCAGGGGGAGTGCCACGGCGGTGACGTGCGTCCCTGCAACCGAGATGGTGTGGCCGGCCCAGAATCGGCGAAAGTCACGGTTGCGGAACAGCAGTCCGGATCGCGTTACCGTCATGAGCGCTCCTTCTAGTAACCGGTTACCCGTGGATGCTGCCATAGAGGTAACCTGGTGTCCATGCGACAGCCTGGCGACCGCGCCCCGGCACCGGCAGCGCTGGCGCTCGTTCAGGATCTGGCCAACACCATCGACATCGAGATGCAGCGCGATGTTCTGCGAACCGTCGACGATCTTGCGGCCTTCAGCGCCGCGCACGGCTTGGCCGGCCTCACCTTCGAGCAAGCGGACGTCGCTGACTGCCGCCGACTGCGCGAAGCTCTACGGGACGTCTGCCAGTCGCACGCCGGCATCGACATGGAGCCCGCCGCCATCGCCGTGCTCGATGAGTTCTTCGCCCAGGCACCGCTTATGCTCGCCATCGACCCCACGGGAACGGCCCGCGCAGTGCCGATCCCGGCGCTCGAAGGGCTGCCCGCTCTGGCCGCACACCTCGCCTGCGGGATCCTCACCGCCGTCGGCGACGGCACCTGGCCGCGGCTCAAGGCCTGCACCGCCCACGAGTGCCGATGGGTCTACTACGACCGCAGCCCGGCCGGACGCAGCCGCTGGTGCACCATGAGCATCTGTGGGAGCCGCGCCAAGATGCGCGCCTACCGTGGCCGGACTCGCCCCTGACCGAGTGGGCCGAGCTCGACGCCCTAGGCGCTTTCGGTCAGTCGCTTGGCCATCGTCTCGGCAAGCTTCGCGGCCTTGGCGCTGCCGGCGGCTTTGCTGGACGAGTACAGCACGGAGACGATGGACTTGCCGACCTGGATCGCGACCAAGGTCGAACCGTCTTGCCAGACCGGAGAGGTGAGAACGGCTTTGACGCTGTTGTCGCCGGCCTTGGGACCGGCCTTCTGGGCTACTTTGACGGTGGATTTGCCGACGCCGGGAGTTGTCGTCTTGTAAGAGGAGCAGACGGTGAACAGTTTCTCCAGGTTGGCCATGACCTTGTCGGCGTCCGTGCCGCGGTAGGAGTCGATTTCCGCATCGATCTCGAGGCCGGAACTGTTGGTATAGCCGGTCTGGGCAAAGGCCACCGAGCCAATACCGGAGCCGCCGATCCAGACGTTGGTGTCCAATTGCTTGCAGGCCGCCTTTGACGGTTTGACGGCCTTGGACTTCGGGCCAAAGGTGTCCGCGGAATCCCGCACCAGGTCCTTGGAAACCTTGAACCCGGCCGGGAGATCCTTCTTGGTCAGCAGGGCGGCCTTCAGCTGGGTTCCGTTCTTCAGACCGGCGTTGGGATCAGCGCTCGCAGTCGAGGTGTTGTCCTCGCCTGCGGTGTCCTCGGCTCCGGTCGAAGCTGTCGGCCCCGGCGGCGGGGTGTCGTCCGACGAGCAGCCCGCGAGGGCGCCGGCAAGCGTGAGGCTCGCGACGGTGATGATTCCCAATGTCCTGCTACGTAGTGACACGCGCATCCCATCGTGCTGGGCCGAATTTCGTTACCGGTGCTGGTCATTATGTCTGATACTCGAGATCGAGTCGGATGCTTGAGGAAATGGGAGGGACCCGCTTGACCGAACGAAAGCCGCCCTGGATGCGGCACGAGACCTGGATCGACCGCCAGATCCGGGAGGCACAGGAACGCGGCGATTTCGACAACCTGGCGGGAACCGGCAAGCCACTGCCCAACCTGAACCGGCCGTTCACCGCCGAACGGTGGGCGATGGATTGGGTAACGCGCGAGGGCGGGGACCTTCGTGGGCTGCTGCCGCCCTTGCTCGCGTTGCGCAAGGAGCGGACGGAACTGCTCGCCTCGCTGGCGCAGGTGCCCTCCGAGGCGCTGGTGCGCGAGGCCGTCGCGGACTTCAATCGGCGGTTGCTCGACCAGTATCGGCGTCCGGCGGAAGGACCGCTCATCGCCGTCGGGGTGCTCGATGTCGAGGAGACCGTCGCCGCCTGGCAGGAGCTGCGGCCGGTGCCTGAACCGGTCACAGAACCTGCGCCGACGCCGAGGCGGCCACGATGGTGGCAGGGTCGATGGTGGCGGGCCCGCTAGTAATGCCCGGCTCGCTACTTATGCCCGGCTCGGTGCCGGTGCCTCAGGACTGGGGTGGCGTTCCGTAGGGCTGGGTGCCGGCGTCGCGGACTGGTGGGGCGACCGGTGTGGACGGCGTGATCCGGCCCTTGCGACGAGCTCGCACCTCGGCCACCAGTTGCTGGGCACGCTCCTTGGTCTCCGGCCGGGTGGCGTACTCCTTGGCCTGCTGCAGCAGCATCCGGCCCTGCGGGGTGGCGGCGAAGGCCATCGCTGCGGCGAGCAGACCCTTAGTCTTCTTGGCCATCTGTGGTGCCCTCCTGCGAGTGTGACGAGTGTGAATCCTGGACCCACCGTAGTGAATGCTCGGATCGCGGCCAATCGGTCTGCCCGACCGGTGGTCTGCCGGTCCGGCCGATCAGCTCTGCTTCGCCCGCTGCTGCCGGACTTGGCCGACGAGGCCGCGAGCGTCATCGACGTAGAACCGCACCGCGGTCACGGACTCCGGGCCTGTGCGCAGCGGCACCAGGAGTGGACGACCGAGCGTGACGTCCACGTTTGTCCGACTCCCCACCGCGACACTCAGGGTCGCGCCCTGCTCGTCCCGATCGACGTGCAGGGTTCGGGACTTGTCCAGGGTCCGCTCGCGGAGGGTGACCGCTTCAACGGCGTCCCAGGGAACCGCGATGTCGTGGCCGCTGCCGGTCCTGATCCGCAGCCCGGCATCGGTGACCAGGTGCGGATGCACCTTGAAGCCGGCCATGAAGCCGAACATCCAGATCAGGCCCCAGAGGCTGAGGATGTCTGCCAGCAGGCGGATGGTCTCCCACGGGATGAGCAGGTGCAGGGCTACGAGCTCGATCGCGGAGACGACGACGAAGACCCACAGGAGCGCCGAGATGGCGCCGATGTAGGCGAACGGCACCGCCCCGGTGGGGACGTCGGGCCGACCGGATACCCAGCGGAAAAGGCTTCGGTACTGGGCGATTTCGAAGGCGATGGCGCGACGGGTCAAGGCCAGGACAGGCTTCATGCGTCCACTTCCTTCGCTGCGAGCAGGAGTTCTTTCACTCGGGTGAGGACCGCGTCAAGGCCCTCGACCAGGCCGTCGAACTGCGGGTCGGGCATCCCTGCGAAGAGCTGGTCGGAGAGCTCGTCGCGGCCGTCGAGCAACTGACGGGCGATCCGCGAACCGTGCTCGGTGAAGGACACCAGCGTTGCTCGACGGTCGGTCGGATGCGGCTCGCGGGTCACGAAGCCGGTCGCGACCAGCCCGTCGACCAGTCCGGTGATGTTGCGCGGAGTCACGTTCAGGGCCTGGGCGAGCGCGCGCTGCGTGCTCGGCCCGTGCTCCTGCAGCTCCATGAGCAGGTGTGCCCGGGGAACGGTCAAGCCGTCCTTGGCCAGGCCCTCGGTCATGTCCTCGTTCATCAGGATGGTGAGTTCCAGTACCTGGTCGAGGGCCGCGCCGTGCTGTTCCGCCGTCCGCATTCCGCACCTGCCATTCGGTGAAGTAGCTTCATCGTGAAGTTACTTCACTAAGTCTAACAGGCGGGACGAGGGGAGCCGGGGCGGGCAAGCAGGCCGGAGAGCACGACGGCGAGCAGATCCGGCAGGCTGGTGCTGAAATCCAGGCGCAGCGCGGCGAGTTCCGGCTCGGCCGCGTAGGCGGCGAGCATCGCGGCGGACGGCTGTGAATGCGCCCAGACCGCTCCGGTGGTCATCATCGCCGCGGCGGCGAACTGCAGGGCGGCACCGTCGCTGAGCTCGGGGATCACGGAGGCCACCAGGCGGGCGAACCGCTGGGCGTGGCCCACCGCCGCGTGCTTGTACTGAGCGGCGACCGCGGGGGAGACGTTGCGCTCCAGCACCGCGGCCTGGGCGCTGATCAGATCGCAGAGCACCGGGCGGGTGGTCAGCGAGTCGGCGATCGCGGCTGCCGTCTGCTCGATCCGCTCCGCGGCCGGCGCCCCGGCGATGACGGCGTCCGGAAGGTCCAGGGCCAGCAGGTCCAGCCATTCGGCGAACGCCACGTCGAGCAGTTCCAGCAGCACCGCCTCGCGGGACTCGAAGTACCGGAGCACGTTGGACTTGGCCAGCCCCACTCGGCGGGCGAGCTCGTTGAGGCTGAGCTGGGCCACCGGCATCTCGGTGAGCATCGCGGCAGCGGTGTCGAGGATGGCTCGGCGGCGCACCTCGCGCTGCTCGTCGCTGCGCGCACGCTGGAAGGTCGTCACCCGTGGATTATTGCAGACTGCTGGTCTCTTGTTAAGAGACCGATGGTCCGCTAGTGTCGTCCTCACAACAGACCGACGGTCTGAAAGAGGCTTCGAGGAGAGATCATGTACACCGTTCCCGACCAGACCGGCCGACTCATCGTCGTCACCGGGGCGAACAGCGGCACCGGCAAGGAGGCGACCGCGCGGCTCGCCGCGGCCGGCGCGCACGTGGTGATGGCCGTTCGGACTCCCGCCAAGGGCGAGCAGGCTCGGGCCGAGATCCTGGCGAAGCACCCCGAGGCGCAGCTCACCGTCCGCAGGGTGGACCTGGCCGACCTGAACTCCGTGCAGCAGTTCGCCGACGGTCTGCTGGCCGACGGCACGCCGATCGACGTGCTGGTGAACAACGCCGGGGTGATGGCCCCGCCCTCCCGGATGAGCACCGCCGACGGGTTCGAGCTGCAGTTCGGCAGCAACTTCCTCGGCCCGTTCGCGCTGACCGTTCGGCTGCTGCCACTGGTGCTCGCGGCACCGGCACCGCGGGTGGCCACGATGAGCAGTGGCACGGCCAACTACGGGAAGATCCACTTCGACGACCTGCAGTGGGAGCGCCGCCGATACAGCCCCAACTTCAGCTATGCCCAGTCCAAGCTCGCCGATCTGCTGATGGCGCAGCGCCTGGCTGCCCTCGCCGGTGAGCGCGGCTGGAACCTGCGGAGCACATCCGCCCACCCCGGCTACACCACGACCAACCTGCAGTCCGCCGGCGCCAGCCTTGGACGGGACAAGCCGAAGCGCTCGCTGCTCAACAGCCTGGACTTCCTGCCCAAGCAGGGCGTCGGCCAAGGCGCCGAGCCGCTGCTCTTCGCCGTCGCCGATCCGGGGGCAGTGAACGGCGGTTATTACGGGCCGGGCGGCCGCTTCGGACTGGTCGGGCCGACCGCTCCGACCCGGATCACTCGCCGCGCTCTCGATACCGCCGTCGCCGTCCGGCTGTGGGCCGAGGCCGAGCGGCTCACCGGCGTCCGGCTGGCCGCCGTTCATCACTGACGTCTGAAACGGCATATCGCCTGGTCAGTTCCGAGCCGATGCGGGCCAGTTCGGCCTTGACCGACTCCGGCTCGATGACCTCAACCCCGTCGCCCCAGCCGGCCAGGTGCTGGGCGATCATCAACGGCACCGGTGCGGCGACTCGGACCCGGGCGCGTCCGTCGTCAAGCGTGTCGAGCAGTTCGCAGTGGTGATCGCCGAACTGATTGCGCAGCACGCCCACGAACCTGGCCTCGACCAGCACCGTGGCCGACAGCAGTGAACGTTGCTGCTCGACCCAGCCGGTGATCCGCTCCCAGGCCGTCGACAGATCGAACTCGGCCGGTCGCTCGGCCACAAGATCCGTCGGGACGGCGTCAATGATCCGGTCGACCCGGAAGGTGCGCTGCCCGCCGTCCGTACCCGCGATCAAGTACCAGACGTCGTCCTTGTTGACGAGCCCCCACGGGTCGATGAGTCGCTGGGTCCGTTCATGGGTCCGGCTGGTGTAGCCCAGCCGCACCTTGCGGCGGCGGACGACGGCGGTCTGCAGCACCTCGACGAGTTCGGGAAGGTCGCGCCCGATCTGTCCCCACCGCGCCGGATCGACCACCACCGCCTCGGCTGCCGCCGTGGCGTCGGCGCGGAACGTGTCCGGCAGAGCGCGGATGAGTTTGCGCAGTGCCGAACGGATCTCGGGGGCAAGCGAGGCCGAGGCCGCGGGTCCGACGAGCAGGAACAGGGCCTGCGCCTCGATGGCCGTCAATCCGCTGAGGTCGGTCCGGGCGCCGCCGACCAGCGACCAGCCACCACCTCGGCCGGGCTGCGGGTAGACCGGGATGCCGGCGGTGGACAGCGCCTCAAGATCGCGGCGGGCGGTGGCGAGGGACACCTCGAGCTCGGCTGCCACGTCGGCCGCCGTCACCCGGCCCCTGGACTGCAGGAGCAGCAGGGTGGCCACGAGGCGGTCGGCGCGCATACCGGCGATTCTGGCAAACAAAGTGCTCACTTGGTGAGCGCTTTGAGCGGGAAGCTGGAACCAGATCAACCCACAACGAAGGGAAAGCTCATGTTGCGAGGACTCGCCAACATCTCGTTCTACGCCGACGACCTGCCCGCCGCGATCCACTGGTACACCGAATTTCTCGGAGTGGAGCCATATTTCAACGTGCCCGGGTATTCCGAGTTCCGGATCGGCGACGACCAGGACGAGTTCGGCCTGATCGACAGGAGCTATGCGCCATACGCCCCGGTGGACGGCCCGGCCGGGGCGATCACGTCCTGGCACGTGGACGACGTGCAGGCGACGCTCGACCGGTTGCTGTCCCTGGGCGCGAAGGAACTGGACGGGGTGCGCGATCGCGGCCACGGTTTCGTCACCGCCTCGGTGGTCGACCCGTTCGGCAACATCCTCGGCATCATGTTCAACCCGCACTACGTCGAAATCCTGGGTGCAAGAACGCCTCAGTGACGTGCACACTCGCGAAACTCGTGCCTAACGTGTGTCGGACACCAACTCGTGAGAGAGGGCCCGGCATGAAGACCAAAGGCGCGCTGCTGTGGGAGATCGGCACTCAGTGGTCGGTTGAGGAGATCGAGATCGGTGACCCTCGACCGGGCGAGGTCACGGTGCAGTTGGCGGCCTCCGGGCTGTGCCATTCCGACGAGCACGTCGTCACCGGTGCGACGCCGATGACGCTTCCGGTGATCGGTGGTCATGAAGGCTCCGGCGTCGTCGTGAAGGTAGGCGCCGGGGTCACGGACCTGCAAGAGGGCGACCACGTCGTCACCGCCTTCATCCCGGCCTGCGGCAAGTGCCCGCCGTGCGCCAACGGCCGGCAGAACCTCTGCGATCTTGGTGCTGTCCTGCTGGCCGGCACCTCGATCGCGGACGGCAGCTTCCGGGTCACCGCGAAGGGGCAGAACGTGGTGCCGATGTGCCTGCTCGGCACGTTCTCGCCGTACATCACCGTGCACGAGGCCTCGGTGGTGAAGATCGAGCCGGACATCCCGTTGGAGGTTGCCGCGCTGGTCGGCTGCGGAGTGACCACCGGCTGGGGGTCGGTCACCAAGATCGGCGACGTCCGGCCGGGGGAGACCGTGGTGATCATGGGGGCGGGCGGCGTCGGGATGAACGCCGTCCAGGCGGCGGCGATGGTCGGTGCGCGGCGGGTGGTGGTGATCGATCCGGTCGAGGCCAAGCGGAAGTGGGCGATGGACTTCGGCGCCACCCACACCTACGCCGCTGCCGCTGAGGCGACCGCCGCCGTCAACGACCTGACTCAGGGCCGGATGGCGGAGAAGGTGATCATCACGGTCGGCGACATCCAGGGCGAGAACGTCCAGGAGGCGTTGACGCTGACCGGCAAGGGCGGCCGGACGGTGGTCACCGGGATGGGTCACGCCGCTAACCTGGACGTGAAGCTCAGCCTGTTCGAACTGACCTTGCTACAGAAAGACCTGCAGGGCGCCATCTTCGGGGGCTGCAGCCCGCGGGCTGAGATCCCTGCGCTGCTCTCGCTCTACCAGGCGGGTCGGCTGAACCTGGACGGGCTGGTCACCACCAAGTACCGGCTCGAAGAGATCAACCAGGGGTATCAGGACATGAAGGACGGGAAGAACATCCGCGGCCTGATCGTCTACACCGACGCCGATCGCTGACTCACCCGTCACCGGGTCACCGAGTCAACGGGTCGCCGTCCAGACGATGGCGGCGGCGCACAGCACCGCGTAGCCGACAACAGCGAGCAGGACGAGCCGGAACCGCTGGGTCTCCTCGCGATCGGTCCTGGACAGCAGCCAGGCCAGCGCGGGAAGCACCAGCACACCGTGCAGGGCGACGCCGTGGGCGAGCTTCAGCTCACCGCCGACGACGTACGCCGATTGCTGGTCGCCGGACATCGCCCGGCTGATCCCGGTGGCGATCATCACGGCGCCGAGCAGCAGCCCGACGTCGAGAGAGACCAGGCCGGCCCGGACGGCCAGCCTCATGCTCGGTGCCCGGGCAGGGGAGCGGCGGAAGGACGCGACGGTGAGAATCGCGATCACGGCGATCAGCACGGCACCGCCGACCGCCAGCACCCGGGCGATCACGGCGTCAAAGGGGGTGCTCAGGTTGAAGTGGGACGGCACTCGTCGCCAGGCCTGCAGCGTGATCAGGCTGACCTCGAGGACGCAGGCCGCCGCGAAGAGGCCCAGCAGCCAGGCCCGGGTCCGCTCGGCGAGCCGGACGTAGGAGGCCACCCAGGCGATCGTGATCAGGGTCAAGCCGAAGGACAGCCCGAAGGTCATCGGCTTGCGCCAGGACACCGGACCGATCCAGGTGTCACCGGTGATCAGGAGGACCGCAAGATGGAACAGGCCGGCGGCGATCAGCAGGAGGCCGATCGCGTAGCAGACCCGTTCGACCGGACGAGCCGCCTTCGCCGCGGTGAGGAGCCTGGCGACGGCCGCCCGCGGCCCCGAGCTCGTGGTCGACGTGTCCATCTACCCAGCATGTCCGCCGGAAGGGCCCGCGTCGTCCGCTCCGCAGCGATGGCCGACTACGAAGATCTGCGTAGTCCTGCGGAACTGCGCAGGGTCAGGAAGGAGCGAAGGGCAGGACGTCGGGCGCGCCGATTTTCCGCAGCTCGCCGCACTCGGCCTCGGTCGGCGGCGTGGTGAGCGGCTCCGCCGCCAGTGCCTTGAGAACGATGCCGACCGCCAGCGGGTCGGCCGGCAACGCGACGTGGTTGGACTTGTCGTCCGGGCAGACCGTCTGCAGCGAGACGTTCAGCGCACCAGCCATCTGCGCCGACGGTTTGGTCACCACCTTGTCGCGGGTGGTCCAGAGGTTCAGCCAGGGGGCCGTCCCGTGTGCCTCCGGGGGCAGCCCCGAGAGCAGAGGGCTGCCCGGTGTCAGCTGCGGGCAGGTGGTGTCGCAGTAGGTCTTGGTGACCAGGTTGTTGAGTTGCTTCCCGGTCGCGCCCTGGTTCGGCGAGCCGATCGTGACCACCCGCCTGGCGAGTTCCGAGCCGCCCTGGGCCAGCCAAAGTCGGGTCACGATGCCGCCGGCCGAGTATCCGACCACGTCGACGGACGGAGCGCCGGCGTCGATCATCTTCTCGGCGGCCAGCTGGACCTGCTTGGCCTGAGCATGGAGGTCACCGACATCGTCGATGCCGGTGGAGACGATCATCACTCGCCGTCCGGTCAGGAACAGCCTGCGCTGCAGGTCGACCAGGGACGCCGAGTCGGCATTCCGTCCGGGAACCAGCAGCACCGGGCCCTGGCGGTCCTGCGCGACCGGGGCCGGGTCCTGGTTGGCGCGGAACCGCACGACGGCCGTGGCCGCCAGCGCGGTGATGACCAGAACGACGGGAATGACGACGGCACGTCGTCGCGATATCACAGTGAGTCACCAGGTGTTTCGTGGAGTCAGAGGGAAATGTCTAGCTCAGTCGGTAAACGTCCTACATTCTAATTCATGAGCCCTCCACAGTTATCACGCCAGGTGACTGGGAGAAGAATTCACGACCGTCCCGATTGGTCCGAACGGTGTCGACACGGTAGGAACCGGGGGTGCTGAGAACCGTTGCGTCGACCATACGTCGGACTGCCAAAGAGCGCTTCGGCTGGCGAAAACTTCGTCCGGGGCAGGCCGAGGCGATCAAAGCCCTGGTCAAAGGGGCCGACGTGCTGGTCGTGATGCCCACCGGCTCCGGGAAGTCCGCCGTCTACCAGCTGGCCGGGCTGCTGCTCGACGGCCCGACCGTGGTCGTCTCGCCGCTGATCGCGCTGCAGCGGGACCAGCTCGCCGGCCTGGCCGCGCGCGGTGGCGGAAAGCCCGGGCTGGAGGCGGTGGCGGTGAACTCGGCCCAGGGCGCCGGGCAGACCAGCCACGCCTGGGAGTCGCTGCGCACCGGGGAAGCCGAGTTCATCTTCCTGGCGCCGGAGCAACTGGCGAACGACGCGGTCGTGGACCGGCTTGCCCAGGCCCGGATCTCGCTCTTCGTTGTCGATGAAGCACACTGCGTGTCCGCCTGGGGCCACGACTTTCGTCCGGACTACCTGCGGATCGGTGACGTGATGGAACGCCTCGGCTCGCCGAGGATCGCCGCGCTGACCGCGACCGCGGCGCCGCCGGTGCGGGCGGAGATCATCGAGAAGCTGAAGATGCGCCGACCGGTGCAGATCATCCAGGGCTTCGATCGGCCCAACCTGCGCCTGGAAGTGCACCGCTTCACCGACGGCCGGCGCAAGCAGGCGGCCGTGGTGGAGAAGGTCGAGGAACTCGTCGGCACCGGGCTGGTCTACACCGCGACCCGGAAGGACACCGAGCACTACGCCGAGGCGCTGCGGGCGTCCGGACGCAGGGCCGCCGCCTACCACGCCGGTCTGAAGGCGGCCGAACGGGAGCAGGTGCACACCGGGTTCCTTGCCGGGCAGATCGAGGTCGTCGTCGCCACCTCGGCGTTCGGGATGGGGATCGACAAGCCGGACGTGCGCTTCGTGGTGCATGCCGACGTCAGCGAATCCCTGGACTCGTACTACCAGGAGATCGGCCGGGCCGGCCGGGACGGCGCACCGGCCCTGACCCTGCTCTTCTACCGGTCCGAGGATCTGGGGCTGCGGAACTTCTTCGCCTCCGGCGGCGGCCAGCCGGACGTCTTGACCACGGTCGCCGGGGCGGTGCAGAAGCACACCAAGGACGAGGGGTCCGTCGAGCCCTCGGTGCTCAAGGAGGAACTCGAGCTGTCCCACACCCGGCTCACCAACGCGGTCAACCTGCTGGAGCAGGCCGGTGCGATTGACGTCGACGGGCAGGGCCGACTGCACTACACCAACCCTCGACTGAAGGTGAGTACGGCGGTCACCCGTGCCGGCGAGGTGGGCGAGGCGCACGTCCGGGTGGACCGGTCCCGGGTGGAGATGATGCGCGGTTACGCCGAGACGATGGGGTGCCGCCGGCAGTTCCTGCTCGGCTACTTCGGTGAGGAGCTGCCGAAGCCCTGCGGCAACTGCGACACCTGCAGCTCGGGCTCGGCCACCGTGAACCTGATCGACCTACGGGACGGGAACCGCTCGAAGCCGCCCAAGTCGCCGCGGTTCGCGCTGAACGCCCAGGTGAAGCACCGGGAATGGGGGCGAGGCGTGGTGATGCGCCACGAACCGGACCGGATCACCGTGCTCTTCGAGCAGGTCGGCTACCGGACGCTGTCGCTGGCCGCACTGCAGGCGGACGACGGGCTGCTCGTCGTCCAAAAACCGGCCTGATCGACCGGCCCCGGCCTTACTCGGCCTGCTGACCAGCCGGTTCAGCGGCCCGCGTGCGGGCGGCAGGCGGCCGACTGACCGGTACCAGGGCCAGGGCCGGGATCAGCAACACCGGGACGACGAGCAGCGCTCGCAGGATGCCGACGTGGTCTCCGAGCAGCCCGACCAGCGGCGGTCCGGCCAGGAACGCGGTGTAGCCGATCAAGGCGACCACGCTGACCCGGACCGCCGCCCGGCTCTCGTCGTCCGCGGCCGCGCTCATTCCGACCGGGAAGCCGAGCGAGGCACCCAAGCCCCAGAGCGCCACCCCGATCACTGCGACGGCGAGCGATCCGGCCAGGACGGCGATCGTGGCCCCCGCCGCGGCCAGCAGCATGGTCGCGATCAGCACCCGCACCCGGCCCCAGCGATCGAGCGCGATGGTGCCGACCGTCCGTCCGAGCGTCATCGCCGCGACGAACACGCCGAACACCGCCGCGCCGCCGGCCTCGCTGACCCGGTAGCCGTCGACAAACGCGACCGCCACCCAGTCGTTCGCCGAACCCTCGGTGAAGGCCATCACCAGCACCAGCAGGCCGATCAGCAGGGTGCGCGGCTCCATCCAGGCCGACAGCGCGGCGCTGCGCCGAGAGGGTGCCGGGCTGTCGGCGCCGGGCTCGAAGGCGGCCTCGGACCCATCTGCGCCCGCCGATTCGGCGATCAGCGCCGCTGGCAGGAAGGACCGGACCGCTACCAGGGTGCCGATCAGGACGAGGACCGCGATCGTCGGCAGGCTGACCCCGATCGGCGTGCCGAGATGGGAAGCTCCGGCGCCGATCGCCGCACCGGTCACGGTGCCGATGCTCCAGGCCGCATGAAAGCGCGGCATCACCGTCCGGCCGAGCCGCCGTTCCACCATCGCCGCCTCGACGTTCATCGCCACGTCGCAGGTGCCGGACCCGTATCCGACCGCCAGCAACCCGACCACCGTCACCGGGACCGAGTTCAGCAGCCCGGTGCCGATCCCGGCCACGACCAGACCGATCGCCAGCAGCACCGTGGCCGCGGCCACCACCTGCCTGGTGCCGAGCCGGCTGGCGGTGGCGCCCGCCGTCACCATCGCCAGGACGGCACCGGCCGACAGCCCGAGCAGCACCAGTCCGAACTTGCCGTTGGGCAGGTCCAGCGCCTCCTTCGCGGCCGGGATCCGGGCGAACCAGGAGGCAACCGCCAGGCCGTTCAGGAAGAAGACCGCGGCCACCGCGTTCCGGGCGGCCACTACTCTTGCCGCCGTGGACGGGTCCGCCGTGGACTGGTTGGATCGTTCGGTCGGTGTGGTCACTCCGGCATCCTCACCGTTGGAAGCGGTCCCAGCGCAAATGTCAGCGCCATTCCAGTAATCCGCATGGTAAGACGGTGCCATGCTGGAGAGTCGCGCCGCAGTGACCATTGACCATGTTGCGCTTGCGGCCGGGGTGTCCCGCTCGACCGCCTCCCGGGTGCTGTCCGGCGCCGGATCCAGCTCGACCGAATCCGGTCGACGGGTCCGTTCCGCCGCCGAACGCCTCGGCTACGTACCGAATCCGCTGGCCCGCGCGCTGGCCCGGGGTGAGTCCGGAACCCGCGTCGTGGTGGCCGTCTCCGGGCCGTCGGCGGAGGTCCTGCAGGACGCCTACGTCGGTCAGGTGATGAGCGGGGCGGCCACGGTCTGCGGTCAGGATGGCGTCGGCGTGTCCCTGCAGTGGCTGCCGCTCGGCGCGGCGAGCGGACCGCTCGACCGGCTGGCCGCCGACCGCAGCGTGCGCGGAGTGGTGCTGGTCAACACGACCCGCGAGGTGCTGAACGTGATGCCGGCCCGGCTTCGCGGTCGGACCGCCTCGATCGGGCTGGGCGGACCCGGGGTGCCGTCGTTCGACGTGGACAACAGCCGCAGTTCCGCCGACCTGGTCCGGCACATGATCAGCACCGGCCGACGGCGGATCGTCATGGTTGTCGGTCCGGAATGGTTGCCCTGCGCCCGGCGTCCGGTAGAGGCTTATCTGGCCGTGATTCGCTCGGCCGGGTTGCCGGAAAGGGTTCTGCCGGGCGACTTCACCGTCTCCGCCGGGCATGCCGGCGCGCTGGAGGCACTGCGCCGCTGGCCGGACACCGACGCCGTCTTCGGGATCTGCGATGCGACCGCGCTCGGTGCGCTGTCGGCGCTGCGAAGCCTCGGGGTCGACGTCCCCGGCGACGTTGCGGTGGGTGGCTTCGACGACGTCCCATTCGCCGCGCTCAGTGTGCCCGCGCTGACCACCGCAACCCATCCGGTGCAGCGGATCGCGGCAGCGGCGGTCACCGCGGTCCTGGATTCCGGCCAGGCGCCCTCTGCCTCGGCGTACCCGTCGTTGCTGGTACTCCGAGAGAGCGCCTAACCGCCCGCGGTGACAGGCCCGCTTCCGTCGTCCCACCGGCAGCGCCTCCGAGCGGGCACTTCGCTCTCTCTAAGCCGGTGAAACCAAGATCAAATGGCCCTGATCAAATGGCCCAAATCACCGGCTCAGAGGGTGCGAAGTGGGCGAGGCGGGAACCTCAGCTGGCCACGCCAACCCGTGGCGCATGATCACGGTGCTGTGGTGATGGGCACGGCGTGGCTGCAGCTATGGATGAAATGAGGTGGGTGCTATTCACGCCCACCTCATTTCAGTCACGGCTGCAGCGATCATGAAACCCGGGCGGCAAGGGGAGGTTCGGGAGTCACCAGGTTGATCCGTCGCTCCTGCTGGCCGATCGGGCGCTCCCCGCTGGTGGGTCGGGCGCTCTCTGCTGGTGGATCGGGGCTCCTGCGCAGCCACACCGTCGCGGTTGCCTGAACCTGACTCGCGCGCCTGCCGTGCCCGCGGTGATCATGCACGGTTGCGCGGTCGGCGGCGGGCAACCGTGCATGATCACCGCAATTTGGGTGGGCTACTTGTAGACCCGGACGTAGTCGATGAGCAGGTTCTGCGGGAGCACGGTGGTGCCGTCGGGTGCGCCCGGCCAGTCACCGCCGACCGCGTTGTTCAGGATGATGAAGAACGGGTGGTCGAACACCCAGGGGCCCCTGGTGGCTTCGAGGTTGGCCCGGTCGACGGTGAAGAACTTGTTGCTGTCCACGCTGAAGGTCATGTGCTTGCTGTCCCAGTCCATGCCGAACACGTGGAACCCGGCGCTGACGTCCGACCCGAGGTCGAACGGTGATCCGAAGCCACCCGCGCCGAAGTAGGCCGGTGCATGCAGCGTCGAGTAGGTCGAGTTCGGGACCTTGCCGATGTGCTCCATGATGTCGATCTCACCGGAGTTCGGCCAGGGCGTCCTCGTGGCGAAGAAGTTGCTGCCCAGCATCCAGAACGCGGGCCACAGACCCTGCGTACCGGTGACCTTGATCCGGGCCTCGACGTGGCCGTACTGCAGGCTGAACTTGCCGTAGGTGTTCAGCCGGCCCGAGGTGTACTGGCAGGGGCCGCCTGGGCAGGCCGAACCGGCGGTGACCTCGCGACGGGCCTGGATCACCAGGTTGCCGGCGCCGTCCATCCTCGCGTTGTTGTTGTTCGTGTAGTACTGCAGTTCGTTGTTGACGCCGGGGCCGACCTCCGGGGACCACTTGGCGGCGTCCGGAGTGGTGCCGTTCGCGCCGTTGAACTCGTCGGACCAGACCAGGTTGGTGGCCGGGAACGTGGGATCGGCAGGCTGAACGGGCGGTGCGATCGGTGCCCCGCCGGTGCCGTAGACCTGGAACTCCCAGAGCGAGTAGCCGTAAGCACTGGAGCGCGCGGTCCCGTACATCCGGACGTAGCGGCCGGTGCCGGAGATGTTCAGGGTCTCCTTGAAGCCCTTACCGGTGGTGGTGGAGTAGATGTCCTGCCAGGTGCTGTTGTTGCCGGAGACCTGGATCCGGTACGCGGTTGCGTAGGCCGGGTCCCACTGCAGGACGACCTTGGAGATCGTTGCCGTGGCGCCGAGGTCGACGGAGATCCAGCCCGGGTCCACCCAGCCCGTTGTCGAGCTGGTTGCCCAGCGGGTCGCCGGGTCGTAGTCGAACGCGCTGGCCGGGACGCACCCGCCACAGTTGGCGTCGTTCTGGTCGGAGGACGCGGTGCCTGGCTTCTTGTAGGACAGCAGCGCCTGACCCGGCGGATTCGTGACGGTGGGAGTGGGAGTCGGCGTCGGGGTCGGGGTCGTGGAGTCGGTGCCGAACACCTGGAACTCCCAGAGCGAGTAGCCCCACTGGGTCGACCGCGCGGTCAGGTTCAGCCGGATGTAGCGGCCCGTCCCGGAGACGGCCAGCGTCTGGACGCCGCCGGTGCCGGTGGTGGTCGAGTAGATGTTGGTCCAGGACGAAGCGTTGCTGGAGACCTGGACGGCGAAGGCCGTCGCGAAGGCGGTCTCCCAATTGAGCACCACCTGGTCGATGACCTTCGTCGCGCCCAGGTCGATCTGGATGGTCTGCGGGTCGGCGAAGGCGCTCGACCAGCGCGTCCCCAGATTCCCGTCGACGGCGGCGGTGGCCGGGAACGCCGCGGCCGATTCGGTGGACGAGGCGACGACCGGCCGACCCTGGGAGATCAGCGGACCGGCTGCGTTGGCGGGGGATACCGGGCCGACGGCCAGCAGCAGCGCCAAGCCCAAGCCAACGACCAGGCCGAGGGTCAGACCGCCACGACGCCAGTGTCGGGGTACGGACAACACCGTATTCATGGGGTGCTCCTTCTCGACGCCGGGAGAGGCGACGTCGTTCAAGGGCGGAAAGGGGCAAGCGCGTGTGAAAGCGCTCTCTCGGCCAGCGTCCGTGCTTGGGGACGTCCCGTCAAGATGACGACACTGTTAAGTTTAGGTTTACTTTGTGTAGCGAGAATTCGGTTCCGGATTAACCCAGAGTGGTTCTACGGAGGCTGGGCTCCGCAATTTCGTGCGCGAGAGAGCGCTCTCTCGCGATGGAGTACCAGGCCCGGCGGCTCGGATACTGTGCGCAGATGGACGGTCACGCTGCCGTGTTCAGGCCCCGACTCGCGACGAAGAATGAACCCTCAAGATAGGTGCAGGTCGCGGGATCGGCTGTGAAAGCGCTCTCTTGGTAAAAGCAATTAACCCTGACAACGGTGAATTCTGATTCATCGGAAAATGGCGTACTCAAGGAAGTCGGTAAGATTTCTGTGGTGGGTGACGTAATCGCTGTTGCGGCGGACGTGATGAAAGGCGATGTGCTGACGCAATTCATTATGGTGATTCATTGGCGCATGATGGACGAAGCTGCGGTGCTGCCATCGCGACAGCAGATCCTGGTTGATCACGGCGCCATCCCTGGGTGGCGGGCTCGGCGCGGCGTCGCTAGTGACGAGGTGGCGACGGTCGAGTGCGTCGTCGACCAGGGGTGGGCACGCTCCCACCAGCGTCCCGACGCGACGCCCGACATGTCCGGATCGCAGGGGTCCGTCCACTGCTCCGAACGGATGATGTCCGCTGTTAGTGGCGTAGCGCACCGGCGATCCGCAGATTTCTGGGCCATCGGCCAGGTATAAAGAATTGGTGACCGCTTCGCACCGATCTGCGTCGAAACCCGTGACCCTCGATGAGGTGGCACGGGTAGCAGGCGTTTCCCGGGCGACCGTCTCCCGTGTGGTGAACGGCGTCGCCACGGTTGATGAAGGAATCCGGCGGACCGTCGAGCGCGCGGTCACCACCACCGGGTACCTGCCCAACCGAGCTGCCCGCTCCCTGGTCACCCGTCGAGCCGGCTCGATCGCGCTGGTCCTGCCGGAACAGAGTCGGATGATGGGCGACCCGTTCTTCGTCCAGATCGTCAGCGGGGTGACCAGCGTCGTCCGGTCCAGCGGCGTGCACCTGGTGCTGATGATGGCCGGTTCGGACACCAACGAGCATGTGCTCGCCGACCTGCGCCAGGGCCGCCTGGACGGCGTCATCCTGATCTACACCCACTTCGACGACCCGTTGCCTGCCGCGCTGGTCGAGGCGCGCCTGCCAGTGGTGATGTCGGGCCGCCCGGACCGACCGTTGTCGATCAGCTACGTGGACGTGAACCAGATCGCCGGGACGGCGATGGTTGCCGAGCACCTGGTCACCCGAGGCTGCCAACGGATCGCGACGATCTCCGGCCCGGCCGACTCGACGGCCGGTCAGGACCGGCTGACCGGGTTCCTGGATGCGATGTTCGCCCACGGCCGACGCGACGTCGTGGTGGTTGAGGGCGACTTCACCCGGGAGGGCGGGGCGGCTGCGATGGAGCGACTGCTGCTGCAGGCTCCGGACCTGGACGGCGTGTTCATCGCCTCCGACCTGATGGCGCACGGCGCGCTGTCGGTGCTGCGCCGGCACGGCCGCCGAGTGCCGGAGGACATCGCCGTGGTCGGATTCGACGACAGCAGTGTCGCGGTGGCCTGCGATCCGCCGCTGACTACAATCCGGCAGCCGGTCGAGGACATGGCCGCCGAGATGGCCCGACTGCTGTTGCGGCAGATCGAGCGCTCGGATGTGCCGACGTCCTCGGTGGTCTTCGAGCCGACCCTGATTGTCCGCGGCTCCGCCTGATCGCCGGCCCGGCTCACCCGCCGCTCACCCGCCGCTCACCTGCCCCGAAAGCGGCGGCGAAACGTATTACCTAGAGCATGACTGCCTCCGTCCAGGTGTCCGCGTTCCTGTGGCCGAACCCTGGAGGACAACATGGGTGGACGCCGTGCCGCTGCAGCTTTGGGCGGGTCTGTGCTGATCGTCATGTCCCTGCTCGCCTGCAAGAGCTCTACGGCCGGGGTGGACGAGCCGCCCCTTCCGGTCGGTGGCGATTCGCAGGCGGGCATCGTGGAATCCGGGCCGACCGGCGCGGCAGCCGAGGCGGGCTCGAACAACGGCAACGGTGATAGCGCCGGAAACGGTAACAACCCTGAGGTGCCTGGTGCACAGCAGCCCGATGCGTCGATCGCCGGGGTCGCCGGTGGGCCTGTCCATGTCGACGGAATCCCCGGCGTGTCCGATCAGCCGGTGGCCGGGCCGACCGGCCTGATCACCGACGACGTGCCCGAACCCGAGGCTTCGCCGGTCGATCCGGAGCCCGGCGACCAGGTCGCCGGCGCGGTGGCCGAACCGGTGCCCGCGGATCCGAACGACGGCTGAGCGTGGTCCTGTCCGAGCTCGAGCCACGGTTCCGGCCGCGGCCCGAGCACGAGCCCGAGCCCGAGCCCGAGCCTCAGCCCGAGCCCGGATCTCGGCCTGAAATCCGGCCCGAGCCGCCAGCATTCGTCGGTCTGCGCGCCGCCCTCGATCTGCTCGGGCTGGTGGTGCCGTTGATCACCCTGGTCACCGGGCTGTTCTACTTCTTCGGCTGGGTGCGGACGGGGGCGACCTTTGACTACTTCGGCGTCGACCGCTCGGTCCTGGATTTCTCGTCCCAGGATTACGTCCTGCGCAGCGTCGGCGTGGCGTTCCGACCGGCTGCCGTCGTGATCGTGCTGCTCGGTGCCGTGATGGGGATCCGGGCCGGTCTGCGGATCGACTGGTCGACGCACCGGCACCCGCAGACCGGGCACTACCTTCGGCGATCACTGCTGCTGCTCGGCCTGGTTCTGGGCATTCTCGGTCTCGCCGGCATCACCGGCTGGACCGGGCCGGTCATCCTGCCGCCGCTGTACTCCGCGATGGCCCTCGGCGTCGGGGCGCTGCTCGCGAATGCGCTCCTCCAGCCCCGACCGGGTGGGCCGGGTCGGCCGGGTCGATCAGGCCAGCCGGGTTCGCTCGTGGCCGAGGTCGGCTACCTGCGGATGGTCACGGTGGCGGCCGCCGTGCTCGCGGCGTTCTGGGGTACCGCGGTGTCTGCCCAGTCCAGCGGTTCGAACCTGGCCCAGTCGATCGAACGGCACTCGTTGGCCCGGCCCGGCGTGGTGGTCTACAGCAAGCAGCGGCTGCAGATCACTGGTCCCGGCGTGGCGGTGACCGGGTCCGACGCCAGCACCCTTGGCTACGGGTTCCGGTACACCGGCCTACGACTGCTGTTGCGAACGCAGGGCCACTGGCTGCTGATGCCGGAGGGCTGGAGCCGGACCAACGGGTCGACGATCATCCGGATCACGGAGGACCCGACGGTCCGGATGGACCTGCTGCCGCCGCACTGAGACGTCTCCTCGTCCCTTGATCCGGTTGTCTCGTCCATCGGATCAATAGATCAGCTGGCCGCCGCGCGGCGAAAGCTAGAGTCCTGTCCATGGCCAGTTCTTCGTCCCCGCTCGACGGTCTCGAGGCGCGCTGGGGGGAGCGATGGGAGCACGACGGCACCTATCGCTTCGACCGCAGCCGCGACCGTGCCGAGGTCTACTCGATCGACACCCCACCGCTCACCGTTTCCGGGTCGCTGCACGTAGGCCACGTCTTCAGCTTCACCCAGACCGACACCATCGCCCGCTACCAGCGGATGCGCGGGCGGGCGGTCTTCTACCCGATGGGCTGGGACGACAACGGGCTGCCCACCGAACGGCGGGTGGAGAACTTCTACGGCGTGCGCTGCGACCCGAGCGCCGAGTACCAGCAAGGGTTCACCCCGCCGGCGAAGGTCGCGACCAAGCGCCAGGACTTCGTCGCGGTCAGCCGGCGAAACTTCGTTGAGCTCTGCGAGGAGCTGACCGCCGTCGACGAGCTGGCCTTCGAGCGGCTCTGGCGTCTGCTCGGGCTCTCGGTCGACTGGTCGACGACCTATTCAACGGTGTCCCAGCAATCGCAGCGGGTCAGCCAGCGGGCCTTCCTGCGCAATCTGGCCCGTGGCGAGGCCTACTCCGCCGAGGCCCCGAGCCTGTGGGACACCACCTTCCAGACCGCCGTCGCGCAGGCCGAGCTCGAGGACCGGGACCGTCCCGGCGCCTACTACGACCTTCGCTTCCACGCCGCGAACGGCGCTGCGAACGGCGCTGCAAACCGCAGCGGGCAGGACGTTGTCATCTCCACGACCCGGCCGGAGTTGCTGGTCTCCTGCGTCGCGCTGGTCGCGCATCCGGACGACGAGCGCTACCAGCCGCTGTTCGGCAGCACCGTGACGACGCCGGTTTTCGGGGTTGAGGTGCCGGTGCTGGCACACCGCCAGGCAGAGCCGGACAAGGGCACCGGGGTCGCGATGGTCTGCACCTTCGGTGACCTGACCGACGTGATCTGGTGGCGTGAGCTGGAGCTGCCGACCCGCGCGGTGATCGATCGCACCGGCCGCCTGGCCGCCGACGTCCCCGACTGGCTGGACACTCCGGCCGCCCAGCAGGCCTACACCAGGATCGCCGGCGCCTCCACGTTCGCCGCCCGGCAGGCGATGGTTGAGCTGCTGAACGAATCGGGCGACCTGATCGGCGAGCCCCGGCCGATGACCCACCCGGTGAAGTTCTACGAGAAGGGGGAGCGCCCGCTGGAGATCGTCACCAGCCGGCAGTGGTACATCCGCAACGGCGGCCGCTCCGCCGAACTGCGCAGCGCCCTGCTGGCCCGCGGCGACGAGTTGCAGTGGCACCCGGACTACATGCGGCACCGCTACCAGAACTGGGTGGACGGGCTGAACGGCGACTGGCTGATCTCCCGGCAGCGGTTCTTCGGTGTGCCGATCCCGCTCTGGTATCCGCTGGACGCGGACGGCATGCCGGATCACGAGCATCCGATCGCGCCGGCCGAATCGACGTTGCCGATCGACCCGCAGTCCCATGTCCCACCGGGATACCAGGCGGCGCAGCGAGGCCGGCCGGGTGGGTTCATCGGTGACCCGGACGTGATGGACACCTGGGCGACATCGTCCCTGACCCCACAGATCGCCTGCGGCTGGGAGGAGGACGCAGACCTGTTCAGCCGGACCTTCCCGATGGACCTGCGCCCGCAGGCTCACGACATCATCCGTACCTGGCTGTTCTCGTCGGTGCTGCGCAGCCACGACGAGCACCACGAGCTGCCCTGGGCGCATGCCGCGATCTCCGGCTGGATCCTCGACCCGGACCGGAAGAAGATGTCGAAGTCCAAGGGCAACGTGGTGGTGCCGACGGAGTTGCTGGAGCAGTTCGGTTCGGACGCGGTCCGCTACTGGGCCGCGAGTGCCCGGCTGGGTACCGACACCGCGTTTGATCCCGGGCAGATGAAGATCGGCCGGCGGCTGGCATTGAAACTGCTGAATGCGTCGAAGTTCGCTCTCGGCCTGGGTGCGTCGGAACTGGGGACGTCGGAACTGGGGACGTCGGAACTGGGGACGTCAGAACTGGGGACGTCGAGCGGCCTCGTGTTGGTCACGGAGCCGGTTGACCGGGATCTGCTGGCCGGGCTCGCGATCGTGGTCGAGGACGCCACCACCGATTTCGAGCAGTACGACTACGCCCGCGCGCTCAAGCTCACCGAAGAGTTCTTCTGGCGGTTCTGCGACGACTACCTCGAGCTGGTCAAGGACCGGGCCTACGGGCAAGGGCCGGCCGCGGACTCGGCCCGGACGACCTTGCGGACGGCGGTCTCCGTGCTGCTGCGGTTGTTCGCGCCATTCCTGCCCTATGCCTGTGAGGAGGCCTGGTCCTGGGGGCACACGGAGGGTGGCGCGCTGCCGGAATTCGGCACCGGTTCGGTGCATCGCTCGAGCTGGCCCGAGGCCGCCGGGTTGCGTGCACTGACGAGTGCACGTGCCGATGCGGATGCCGATTTCGGCCCCGAGACGGCGGTTTCCGGGCCGTCTGCGCCGTCGGTTCTCCAGGTGGCGGCCGAGGTGCTGCGGCAGATCCGGAAGGCCAAGTCGGACGCCAAGCGCTCTGTCCGAGCCGAGGTGGCAAGGGTTACAGTGAGGGATATCGGGCCGCGTCTCGCCGCTGTGCAGACCGTTCTGGAAGATCTTCGCAGCGCGGGCAACGTCGCGGAGCTGATCACGGTAGAGCTGCGCGACGGTGCGGAGGCCAACGTCGAGGTCCAGCTTCTCGAAAATCACTCCAGCACAACCTGATTGGACCTCCACTGGAATGCCGGCGGGATCGCCGGGAGTACATCTGGAACAAGGCTAGACGGCCCGAGATCGCGGCCTGCTCCGGCGATCCGGGTTACGGGGACCCGATCGACGGCGGGACGGTATTCAGGATGGCCGGAGCACGCACCCGAACCACGCTCACGGGGGTCGGGTTTTTCGCCGACCAGGCACCAGAACTCGCACCAAGACCGCCGACCGATGCCCTGACCCGCCAGGTGGCGGAGGCGGGCTCGGCGGCCGTTGACCATGCCCGACATCGACTGGCCAGCCGGTTGCCGATCCGGGCGCTGGACGCGGCCGATCAGTACTTCGCCGTGCCGGACGTCGACACCTGGCAGGGCGAGTTACGGCCGGAGCCAGGGGCCGACGTCCTGCTGCTCTCGCCCGGCCGCCGGGCCGCGGTGGCGAGCGCCAAACTCGCGATCGAGCTGCGCCAGTTCGACCGGCAATGCCCGCGCTGGGCACCGTTCGCCGACGACATCGCGACCGTCACCGGGGCGGACGTCGTCCTCAAACTGATGGTTGCCGACGGCGACCCGAAGCCCGCGCCGGATCGGCCGGCCGGTGCCGATCCGGAGGTCGGCGGCGGTCGCCTGGCCGGCGCTGATCGGATCCTCGCCGGTGATCGCAAGGCCGCGGGCTGGCGCCGGGACGGGTCGGACGTGCTGATCACGGTGATCGATGGTGCCGAACGGTTCGCGGTCGCCAGCACCGAACCACCGGACGCCGAACCCGAGCCGGAGCTCGACACCGTGCTGCGGGCCGGCGACACGCTCCGACTGCCGCGCACGATGCTGCACAGCGCGTACCCCGATGCCGGCGGCTCCGCCCTGCTGAAAATGAAGCTGCGCCGGGTGACCGACTGGTCGTTGCGGCACTCGGCGCCCAGCCACCTCGGTTTTCGGGACTACCCGCGGTCGATGAAGGAGTACCGGCTCTGCTTGCGCTCGCACGTCCCGCCGACGCCGCCGACACACGCGACCTGCTGGGACCCGGCGACCGCGCTACTGCGCACCCGGGTCCCCGGTGGCCTGGCCGTGCTCGGCGTGCGGAGTTCGGAGGTCACCTTCGTCGCGGCCGGGTCGGTGTTCCGGGCGAGCAAGTCGGTGCTGCGGGTGTTGGCCGGGATTCACGCCGCGGACGGGATCGGCCTGTCCGACGTCGCCGAGGTCACCGGGGTTTCCGCGCGGACCACGGGTTCCGCGGTGGATGCGCTGTTGCGCTGGGGCCTGGTTCGGGTCGATCATCCGGTCCAGCCGTGAGGGGTCACCTGCGCTGAATGGATTGACGTCGATGGATCTGGTTCCCTTCGCCCCGACCCAGGCGGGCCTGGTGGCGAGCTGGCCGCGCTCCGCCGAAGAGGTGGTGATGTGGTGCGGCAAGCAGGAGTTCCCGCTGCCCGTCGAAACGGTCGACGCGTGGCAGCACTCCGAGGAGGTCCGGGCGTACCTGCTGATCGCGGACGACGTCCCGATCGGTTACGGCGAGCTGTGGCTCGATGCCCAGGAGGACGAGGTTGAGCTGGCCCGGATCATCCTCGCGCCGGCCGCTCGGGGGCGTGGCGTGGGCCGGGCACTCGTTCTCAGCCTGCTCTCCGAGGCGGTGAAGATCGGCTGGTCGGACATCTTCATGCGGGTGCACCCGGACAACACGGTCGCGCTGCGGTGCTACCGAGGGGCCGGCTTCGTGCCGGTGGAGGCCGAGCTGGCGGCGCAGTGGAACGTGCCGCAGCCGGTTGAGTACGTCTGGCTGCGGCACGGTGATACCCACCCGGCGGGCTGAGCGTCCTCTCGTCGAGCGAGGGCTGCTGGTCGGTCGTACGCTGACCGACGGTGGAGATCATGGATGAGGCGACGCGGCGCTGGTTCCTCACGCCCGAAGAGCGGGGCAACCCGTCAACCGACATCGACCGGATCCCCCGTGACGACGGCCTTGGCTGGGTGCCCGGCAACCTGGTCCGCCCGGTGCTGCACGGCGCCAGCTACTTCGCCCGGCTGTACGAGGAACTGTGCGCCCTGCGGACCGGCGACCGGGTCTACTTCACCGACTGGTGCGGGGACGCGGACGAGCGACTGCTGCCGGACGGGCCCACGGCGGGGGAGACGCTCAGCGATCTGGCCAAGAACGGCATCGAGGTCCGCGGCCTGGTCTGGCGCTCGCATTCTCAGCACCTGCAGTACAACGCGCAGGAGAACCAGTTCCTCGGCAATGAGATCAACGAAGCCGGCGGTGAGGTGCTGCTCGATCAGCGGATCCGCCGGTTCGGCTCGCACCACCAGAAGCTGTTTGTCATCCGGCATCGGGGTGAGCAGCACAAGGACGTCGCGTTTGTCGGCGGGATCGACCTCTGTCACGGACGGCGGGACGACGCCGGACACCTCGGCGATCCGCAGCAGCAACCGATGGACACGAAGTACGGCGACCGGGCTCCGTGGCACGATGCCGTGCTCGAGCTTCGCGGCCCCATCGTGGGTGACGTGCTGCGGACCTTCGTCGAGCGCTGGGACGACCCGACGCCGCTGGACCGGCGCACCCCGTACCGGATCTTCCTGCAGCGCCGCGCCGACATGCCCCGGCATCCGAGGGACCTGCCCGAGACGTTCCCGGACCCGGATCCGCAGGGTCCACACGCCGTCCAGGTGCTGCGCACTTACGGCAGCAAGCGGCCGCGGTATCCGTTCGCCGTGAACGGCGAGCGCAGCATCGCCCGGGCCTACGAGAAGGCCTTCGCCCGGGCCAAGAGCCTGATCTACGTCGAGGACCAGTACCTGTGGTCGAGGGTGGTGGCGGCCGGGATCGCCGACGCGCTGAAGCGGTCGCCGCAGCTGCGGGTGATCGCCGTCGTCCCGCGATATCCCGACCTGGACACCGCGTTCAACGGGCCGCCACAGCGGCTCGGGCAGTTGGCCGCGATGCGTTTGCTGCAGGAGGCCGCGCCAGACCGGTTCGCGGTCTACGACCTGGAGAACGAGGCCGGGACGCCGATCTACGTGCACGCCAAGATCTGCGTTGTCGACGACCTGTGGATGACCTGTGGCTCGGACAACTTCAATCGCCGGTCCTGGACCAACGACAGCGAGCTGACCTGCGCCGTCATCGACCCGACCCGGGACGAGCGGGAACCCCGGGAACTCCCGGCAGACGGTGACGGCGCCCGAAAGCTGCCTCGGGACCTGCGCCTCGAGGTCTGGGCGGAGCACCTCGGCCGGAGCCCTGACGACGCCGAACTGCTCGACCCGGCTTCGGGTTTCGAGCTGTGGAGGCAGACCGCCGCCGATCTGGATGCCTGGCATGCAAACGGCGAGCCGGGTGAGCGGCCGGGTGGCCGGGCCCGCCGACACGAGCCCGATCCGGTGGGCCGGCTGACCCGGTTCTGGGCCGGGCCGGCCTCCCGACTGTTCTTCGACCCGGACGACCGGCCTCGCCGAATCCGCCGCAAGCTCGCCTTCTAACGCTTCTCCCGGACTACCTCCTCCCCGCTGACCGCCGGAAGAAGGTGTCTGGTGCACGATCACCGGGGTTGAGGGGGGCTGCCTTCGGCGGCGGCCTTGAGGGCGGCCAGACGCCGGTCCCAGCGCTCGGCGCGCTCGAGCAGCCAGGCGGCCGAGCGGTCGAGCTCGATCCGGCGTACCGCGTAAAGCACCTCGCGACCCTGCCGGACGGAACCGACCAGCCCGGCCCGCTCCAGCACGGCCAGGTGTTTGTTCACCGCCTGCCGAGTCACCCCGAGCGGGCCGGCCAGGGTGGTCGCCGAGGCCCGGCCGCGCTCGGCCAGCAGCTCGAGCAGGTGCTGTCGGGTGGGGTCCCCGAGCGCGGCGAAGACCTCCGTCACCGATTCGGTGTTCACGTCGACAGGAACGCCTTTGCCGCGCCGAGCTCGATCTCCCAGCCTTCGGTGTTCTCTTCGATCTTGGTCCGGCGCTCCGGCTCGGAGACGTTCAGCGCGTCGAAGCCGCTCTCCACCACGCGCACGGTGACCCCGCCGCCGGGAGCGTCCCGGATCCAGAACTCGACCAGGGTGAACTCTTCCGATTCGGCCGTCTCGTCCTGGCTCAGCCAGCGAAAAGCCGCATAGTCCGGCCGATCCAGCTGGACGGTCCGGATCCGGAAGGCCCCGTGCTTGGCGTCGTGCACAACGCTGATGTCGCCGTCCTGCTCGATCCGGTGCTCGTGGATGGTGCCCTCGTTGATCCACCAGCCGGGTTCGGAGATGAGTCCCCAGACTCGCTCCCGGTCGGCGTTGATCTCGATGGTGCGCTCGATCCGGTCCTGGTCGTCAGCCATCGTGAACTCCCTTGGTTGTCGTCAATCTGCAACTCAGTCAACGTGCAACTCAAGGGTTGCACGTTGATGGTTGGCGCGCAACCGTTGGGTTGCTCATTTGCACGACCGGATCGGGCAAGACTGGATTGGACAAGACTGGATTGGACAAGACCAGGCGTTCAGCGGGTCTTGAGGAAGTCGGTGAGACCGGAGAGCAGGCGGTCGACGTCGCTGTCGTCGGTGTAGGGGGCAAGGCCGATCCGGAGTGCGCCGCTGTCCCCGAGGCCGAGCCGGCGAGACGGCTCCAGCGCGTAGAACGAGCCGGCCGGGGCGTTCACCCCGCGCTCGGCGAGGAAGGCCTGCACCTCGCCGCAGGGGCTGCCGTCGATACTGACCAGCAACGTCGGCGTCCGGTCGACAGCTCGCGAGTGCAGGATCACCTCCGGCATCGCGGCCAGCGCGGTCTCGATCCGTTGCTGGAGCGCTTGTTCGTGCTCCTCGACCGCCCGCATCCCCGCGACCACGGCGTCCCGGCGCTGCGGGTGCGGCTCGGGGGAGAGCGCAGCGACGAAGTCGACCGCGGCGGTGCAGCCGGCCAGCAGTTCGTACGGCAGGGTGCCGAGTTCGAACCGTTCCGGCACGGTGTCCGAGGACGGCAGCAGCTTGTCCGGGTGCAGGTGCTGGAGCAGGCCGGGCGCCGCGGCCAGCACGCCGCAGTGCGGGCCCAGCAGCTTGTACGGCGAGCAGGCGAAGAAGTCCGCGCCCAATGCGGCGATGTCCACCGGCGCGTGCGCGGTGAAGTGGACGCCGTCCACATAGAGCAGTGCCCCGATCCGGTGGACCTGTTTGGCGATCTCGGCAACCGGCGGCCGGCTGCCGACCAGGTTGGACGCCGCGGTCACGGCGACCAGTCGGGTCCGCTCGGAGAGCACCGCGCCGATATGTGCGGCGGTCAACTCGGTGCTGTCCGGGTCGAAGTCGGCCCACCGGATGGTCGCCCCGGCGGCCGAGGCGGCCTGTACCCACGGCCGGATGTTGGCGTCGTGATCCAACCGGGTGACGACGATCTCGTCACCCGAGTGCCAGCTCTTGGCCAGCGTCCGGGCGATGTCGTAGGTCAGCTGGGTCATGCTCCGGCCGAACACCACCCCGCCCGGATCGGCGCCCAACAGGTCACCCATGGCGGCCCGAGCGCCGAGGACGATGTCGTCGGCCCGGCGTTCGGCCGCGGTGATCCGGCCTCGGTTGGCGATCGCCGAGGTCAGCGTTTCGGCCACGGCCCGGCCCACCGGCGCGGGCACCTGCGACCCGCCCGGCCCGTCGAAGTGGGCGGCGCCTTCGGCCAGAGCCGGGAACTGCGCCCGGAGCCCGGCTACGTCGTATCTGCTCTGCACGCCTCCCAGCATGAATCAGGCCGGGCGGTTCAGCACCACGGCTGCCTCGGTCGTCTGGACCAGCGCGGTCAGCGACTCCTGCAGGTAGAGCTGCACGCTGTCGGCGTCGTGCGACAGGTAGCCGATCGACAGGTCCTGGCCGAGGTGCAGCTCGAAGTCCCCGCCTCGGGTGGAGAGCAGGAAGGCGCCCTCGATGGCCGGTGCCCAGATGATCTCGCCGGCGCCGAGTACCCGGGTGATGTGCTCGAGGATCGGGTATCCGTGGTCGGCGGTCTCGGAAACCTCGGTGTACGCGTCCGCCGACAGGAACAGGCTGTACGGGCCGTCCACGCCGGCCAGCCGGAGGGCGGTCAGCGCCTGCGAAACCGCGGTCGGGTACTCGCGGGCGGCGTGCGGCAGCGTCATCACCGGGTTCGAGCTGCTCGCCCGGATGCCGGCGATCCCACCGGCGGTGAACCCGTCGAAAACCGCCCGGTCCTCGGCGAAGGCGATCTTCTTCGCCGCGTCCTTGACCGGCTGCCAGTCCGAGTCCTTGGACCCGCGCTCGACGTCGTCCACCGCCTGCCGGTCGACCACAAAGGGCACCCGGAACTCCACCACCGGCCGCACCTCCCGGCTGCGGGCCAGCACGCCGTCCCCGGGTGAGTCGAGGCCGTGCAGGTGGCCGGTGCCGACCGCGGACAGCGTCTGCCCGGCGGGGCCGATCAGGTCGACGACGCGCCGGGCGGCGACATTGCGGGTGAAGGTGCGACGAGCCTCGTCCTCGATCTCGGACCAAGCCACCGCCGAGATCGGCGCCAGTTCGCGATGCAGGTTGTTCATGGTGCTGCTCATGCTTGCTCGCTCCTCTTCAGACTGCCGATCTGCAGCGAGTCGTCGCTGGCTGCCACCGGAGGGCCGGGTGGATCGTCGAGGAAGTCGACGGTCGGGATGAAGAACAGGGTGCCGGTAATGGCGGTGGAGAAGTCCAGGACCCGGTCGTGGTTGCCCGGCGGATCGCCGATGAACATGTTCGTCAGCATCCGTTCGGTGATCGCCGGGGTGGCGCTGTAACCGATGAAATAGGTGCCGAACTCACCCTGGCCGATCCGGCCGAAGGGCATGTTGTCCCGGACGATCTTGAGTTCGGTGCCGTTCTCGTCCGTGATCACGTTGAGGGCGAGGTGCGAGTTGGCCGGTTTGATGTCGTCCGGCAGTTCGATATTGGTCAGCTTGGTCCGGCCGATCACCCGTTCCTGCTCCTCGACCGGGAGCGCGTTCCAGGTGGTCAAGTCGTGCAGGTACTTCTGGACGATGAGGTAGCTGCCGCCGGCGAACTCCGGGTCCTGCTCCGGGCTGATCGTCGCTGCGGTGATCGCGGATCGGCCGGTCGGGTTCTCGGTGCCGTCCACGAAGCCCATCAGGTCGCGCTCGTCGAAGTACTTGAAGCCGTGCGTCTCATCGACCACAGACGCCCGGCCGGCGAGCCGGTTCGCCAGCTGACCGGCCAATTCGAAACACAGGTCCATCTGCCGGGCGCGCAGGTGGAAGACCAGGTCGCCGGGAGTGGAAACGGCGGTGTGCCGAGCGCCGAAGAGCGCCCGAAACGGGTGCAATTCGGCCGGCCGTGGGCCGGCGAAGAGCCGATCCCACAACTCGGAGCCGATCCCGACCACGCAGCTCAGCTCGCCGTCCGGGATCCTGAACCCGACCGATCGGGACAGTCCGGAGACGTCCGCCAGCAGGTCACGGACGTCGTCCTCGGCTCCGGCGTCGACGGTGAGGACGAGGATGATGGCCGCCTCGGTCAGCGGCGTCAGCACCGGCTGCGGCTCCTGCGGCTGCTGCGGCGGGACGTCGGGACTAGGCACGCGGACATGGTACGCGCGGCGAAAACCATTGTCCTCGGTGGCCGGGTGGTGTTCATACTCAGCCATGTGGATCACCAGAGGCAGGCACCTGCGCGGTTCCGCGGCCACGCCGCGGCACCGCTGATCGGCCTGCCCGAAGCGCGCCGCGCCGCACTGATCGAGGTGTCGCAGAAGTCCGGGCCGTCGGCTGTGGATTCCGCGTCGTCCGAGGTGGTCTCGACGGTTGAGCCGGCCGCCGACACCTCGGCCGGGATGCCGGTGTCCGGTGTGCTCGACGACAGCGACAGCCCGTACGACGTCATCGATCTGCTGTTGCTGGAAGCCTTCTCGGCCGGCCGCGAGCCGGTCGCCCGGAGCAAGGAGCTGGAGAACGTCCGGCCTACGGCCCGGTTGCTGCCCGCGCACGCCCGGGTGATCCGGGACGCCGAGACCGACTACCTGCAGAGTCTGCTCGCGGTGGGTGAGGGCTGGACGGTCCGCGCGGTGCACTGGAAGCGCAACCGTCGCGCCTCGGTGACGGTGACCGCGGTGACGGCGGAGCTGGCGGACCAGCAGCTGGCGTTGGCGACCGCGGACGCCGTCGAACCGCAGGACACGACCGACGAGCGGGTGCCGATCGGATTCTGGTACCGATCCCCGCGTGGGCCGCGCCGGATTCCTCGGACCATCGAGACTGCCGCGTGGCCGCAGATCCGGGGCAACTACTCCGGACGGGTGACGGCGGCCCTGGAACCGCTGATGGCGCTGACGTCGATCACGGTCAACGGCCGGCTGCTTCTGCTGCACGGCCCGCCCGGCACCGGTAAGACGACGTTGCTCCGGGCGATCGCCAGGCAGTGGCGGGACTGGTGCCGGGTCGACTGCGTGCTCGACCCCGAGCGGCTCTTCGGCGACCCCGCTTACCTGCTGGACGTCGCCCTGGGGGACAACGAGGACGACGAGGACGAAGACACCCCGCGGTGGCGGATGCTGCTGCTCGAGGACTGCGACGAGCTGGTTCGCGGAGACGCTAAATCTGCTGCTGGACAGCATCTTTCGCGGCTGCTGAACCTCACCGACGGGTTGCTCGGGCAGGGTCGCAAGGTGCTGGTGGCGATCACCACGAACGAGAATCTGGCCGTCATGCACCCGGCCGTCGTCCGGCCCGGCCGCTCGCTGGCGCAACTCGAGGTGGGCCGGCTGAGCCCGGCCGAGGCGGTCGCCTGGCTCGAGACCCAGGCCGCAGACGCGGGTGCCGGTCGGTTGATGCCGTCCTTCGGTCCCGAGGGGGCGACGCTCGCGGAGCTCTTCGCCATCCGCACGGGTGCTGGGTCGTCCGTGGATCCGATCCCCGCTCCCGGGACCGGCCTCTACCTCTAATTCGCCCAGCCCTTTGAGCTATCCGACCGCTAATACTTGACATCGGGTACTCGGTCTCGGCTAGCCTGACTGCCGTAGCTGGGGGACGAGCGTGCGGGAGGATCGGATGAGTGCGGCTCGACTGTCCAACCCGTTGGCGCTGGCCGTGCTCACCTTGCTGGAAGAGCGCCCGATGCACCCGTACGAGATGTCAACCACGCTGCGGGAACGACACAAAGAAGAAAGCATCAAGCTGAACTACGGGTCGCTGTACTCCGTCGTCGCCGCACTGCAGAAATATGGGCTGATCACGGTGCAGGAGATCGTTCGGGAGGGCAATCGGCCCGAACGCACGATCTACGCGGTCACCGAGGCCGGCCGGACCAAAATGATCGACTGGCTGAGCGAGTTGATCAGTACCCCCGCACGGGAGTTCACGGGTTTCGAGGCGGCGCTCTCGTTGATGGGCGCGCTGCCGCCGGACGAGGTGATCCGGCTTCTGGACATCCGGGTCTCGAGCCTCCAGGCCAAGCAACAGGGCCTGGAGGCCGTCATCGCCGGGATGCCGGCCGACTTTCCGCGCATGTTCATGATCGAGACCGAGTTTCAGCTCTCGTTGGTGACCGCTGAGCTCGGTTTCGTTCGCATGGTGCTGCACGACCTGCGGACCGATCAGCTGAGCGGAATCAAGTTCTGGCGGCGGATGCACGACCTGCGCGCCACCGAAGCCGGACCGCAGGAGGTCGAGGCGGCCCTGCGAGCCGAGTTCCCGATGGTCTTCATCTGGAAGGAGGACATCGAGGAACAGCCCTGACACAGCGGCGACCCCCGAGACCCGGTGCGTCAACACCGGAGCGGGGGCCGCCCAAACCATCGAGTCGAGCCCGCGAACGGGCGTGGACCTGAAGGCCTGCAACCCCAGGATATCCGCCACCCGTCGCGTCGCCGACTCCTTCCCGCACGGCTGCGAACAGCCGTGCTTCCGATGGAGAAGGAGCGCACGTCATGCCACATTCGACCGGCAATTCAGATTCGATCATCGCCAGTGAGCTGGTGAAGATCTACGGCAAGGGTGACAAAGCGGTCCGGGCGCTCGCCGGGATCTCGTTCAGCGTCCCGATGGGCTCCGTGTTCGGCCTGCTCGGGCCGAACGGCGCGGGCAAGTCCAGCACGGTCAAGATCCTCAGCACGCTCTCGCGGCCCAACTCCGGGACCGCAACCGTCGCCGGGTTCGACGTCGCGACCCAGCCGGACGACGTCCGCCGGGCGATCGGATACGTC
>Ga0307513_10001346_pt1 | contig 35492 bp, 39 predicted proteins | sample 15_EM_MG_FD_202174 | JGI IMG/M metagenome (GOLD analysis project Ga0307513, IMG submission 202174) | Populus trichocarpa ectomycorrhiza microbial communities from riparian zone in the Pacific Northwest, United States - 15_EM | ecosystem: Host-associated > Plants > Roots > Unclassified | place... | reverse complement strand
ATCCGCCTCCTGGATTTTCTGGACGACCGATGGATCATATCCATTCCAGCATACGGTCCACCTACCATCTGGGATACCCAAGAGAACCCTCCAGAGTTATGCGGGTTGACATTACACTTTTTTCAGGATTGGACCTGGTACGCTAGAGCCGTCGTGGACACTAACCAGGGTGACATCGTCATTGGGCTTCTGAAGTGAGTAACCGCACGGTGCGAGGATTTGTGAGATGCATTTTGACCACAACTCTTAGGGAGCCATCCACGTTGCAGATACTACGGGCGCATCCAGCGGAGATGAGCGGTTCTCTCCAACTCGCAGAGCTGGGGGCTATCTCTCCGTGTCACCTTGGTTCCCTCCAGAACAGCAATGATAGAGCTTCTTGGTACTGATATGCAGATCCGTGACTGGAGCCGCAGCCGGTCGGTCACGATCAGCACAATAAGTGCGGGCGATGATCATGCTTTTGTGTGTACATTCCGCAGATAATCGTCATCAGACGCAACGCGCTCAAAGGCGGTGTCTAGGAACCTGTCCTTGGCATACGCCTGGTGGGAGATTTTATCCTATCCTTCAGACTTAGTTGGGTAGAACTATTCTACATCCCTCCTTATCCCGATGCCGACGGACGACCCACCTCCGACTACGGTCCCAGTCCCTACCGCTTCCACTTAGAGTACCCAGACGTGGCCTTCACAGATGTCTCGTTATCTGAGCCGCAGCCCAACCCAGAATTTCCCGGCAATTCACTTATTGTTTGCATCCTCGCATATCAGTCGGCCTTGGGTTTCTTCTATTTCCGCGCCACAATCCACAGCCCGGACTATCTACCTTCCGGACCCAGAGTCAAGGTGGACATCGACATTGTCGGGGTGTGCGAACTGGGCAAACCCTGGGTGGGAATGGGGGAGGGGGACTGCGCCTGTCGTTGGGAGCATGGCTAGGTCCAGAGAGGAAACGTGCTGTCTGGATTGAACGCTCGTTAATCGGGCACAAGAAATTCATTGTCGCAGTCTCTTTCGATCGTCACACCCCCGCAGGTGTACCGGTAGGGTCTGGCGACAACTTGCAAGAGCTATGCGAAATCGCTCCTCGGATCGAGTCAAGTGACATTTTCACTGTTGAGTCCTGGGACCTCATGGCCAATGGTAAGCAAAGCCTCCCAAATCCGAACCGCTCCACTTCCACCGAAGGGCTGAAGTATGCCCGGAATTACCTTACAGATGACGTTGTACGATGCGCTTTCTCCGAAGCCACCGGCAAGATCGTTCTGGGGACGCGAGATAACCGGATAATATTGCTATGACAATGAAATGCACCACCATCCAAAGTGCGATAGAAATGGAAAATGGAATGCAAGGGAGGGGGGGATGTGCATGTACTGTACAAATGCAAAACCATGTATCGCGGAATGCTGAGAAGTCTAAGGAGCGTGAGATGTAAGAGTGCACGGTGGGCGACCGGTTGTGGGTAAGGGTGAATGATGCCGAACGTCGAAACAAGTAAATGGGTCTCCGTGGATGTTTGGTATCTGAACCAGAGGTGACACGCCGCGGTGCGAGGTTAAGGAAGGTAGGCGTGTGTGTGTAAGGAGAAAAATGGAGAGGACAAAGAGCGGGGGGAGAGGGAGAGTAAAGAGAAGAAACGACGAACACTTGAAACGGAGTTGGGGTCGAGGAACAGAAGACGGGGATTGTGACTAGGCATCACCGCCGGTAGCAGTCACCCCAGCTCCTTCATCAACAGTACTATTCGCCGCCTTGCATCGTGAAGGCTTATGCTGTCCCTGGACAGAATCCTTAGCATAGGGTCCCTCATACTCCGCCTCACGGTTCTCATCGTCATAAGTCGCATCATTTCTCTCCGGAGCGGCAGCAGCAGCCGATGCGGACTTTCCACTCGCAGCCGCCGCAGCCCTCTCCTGTGCCCTTCTACGCCTCTTCAAAACCTTCTTCCTATTCCTAATCGCCCGCTGATACTCCACCTCGTCGCCATAAAACAACTTGTACTCACAGAACGGGCAAATCCATTCGTCTGCAGGGTTCGCCAATGTCGTCGGGACAGGAGTCGCGTTTGCATCTCCATATTGTTTTCGCCGAGGTGGAAGGCGGGCAGAAAGGAACTGAAGGGGAGGTGGGCTGAGGTAATTTTGAGAGTTGGGGTTCTGAGTGGAGTTCACCTGGCCGGAATTCGGGAGTCGGGAGGGGACGTAGTTTCGGAGGTGATGGGGGTTGGAGGCGTTGGCCAAAGCAGACCTCTTCTTTTTCTTTCCCTTCTTAGTGGACGCGGGGGGCTCGGGGGGAGGATCGACGGGTTTGGTGTTAGAGGTCTTGCCAGTGGCGGGCTGCTTGTTACCCGAAGCCGAACGCTTCAAGTTCGAGCTAGTGGTACTGACAGCAGTAGCTGCCTGCCTCGAGATTTCAGAGGATTTCGCTGCCTGTCTGGCTAGCTCAGCCTCAAATTTGCTATGGAGGACTGCCACCTCCTCCCTTGTCGCTCTGAGACGGTCCGAAGCTTCACAACCACATCACGATCAGATACTTGCACATATGCACAGGCTTGGACCGACACTTACTGGCACTGTCATGGACGAAGGAGAAGTCTCCAGAGGGAAAATCAGAGTCGGCATTCTCCGCTCCATCGATATTTTTAGTCCTCAGTTCCCTGAGTGTACGTGGGCCCTTCCGTTTCGAAAGCCTGGTCTTCGGAGAAACCAAGGCTCCCTTGAGCTCGCCAGGTAAGCCGTAAGGGTAGCGTGCAGATAACGCCTGGTCCAAAGCGAGAGTATCTCCGTGAGACAGAGCACCAAGGACAGCAGCTAACTGCTTCTTCCTACTCTTCAGGACCTCCTTATGTTGTAACCCAGCCCGAGTGGCAGCGCTCATCCTCGGTTTCCGTCCTGGCAGAAGGGCGAGAGTTGAACCGGGGGTGGAAGAGGGAGATAGTGGATCCTGATCGCTGGACTGAGGAGGGTGATCGTACTCGAAAGGTCTTCCGGTAGGGATTCCACGGCTGGTCTGACCGAGACCTCCGCTACCCCCAAATCCACCTTGCCCGTCATCGCCGTCCGCATCAGAGTTATCTCCCGACCCAGCGTCCCCACGATGTCCGTGCCTCCCACCTCCAGACATATTCGCAGGAACCTTCCTTTTTTTTGTATTCCCGTGCTGTTGCAAATGGTCGACGTAATCCCCCTCCCCATGGTCCTCGTCGACCCCTTCCGAGCCATCAACGGCGGGACTAGAATTTGCATTTGGGACGTAAATCCCGAAGGCGGCCAATGGGACATCGTGAATGCTAGGGGTCCCAGCGGTGTCCTGGGTGGCTATTTTCTTCCGAGGGGACTCGTCGGCATAACGATCCTGGTGTCGTTCCATCAATGAGTCCCCTAGGATCGAGGACTTGTAGTAGTCCAGTTGGGCGGATATTCTATCGGGTTGAACACCGACCTTCTCGGAAGGGCTCGCACCGTCATCTTTTCTGCCCGAAAGCGAGGTCTGCGAAGATGGGGTGGTGGAGGAGGGACGCGGTTGAGCCGGAGCGGGGGTTCGCGAGGCAACGGCGGCCGGATAATCATCCGTCTGTTTGGAATCGTAGTCGGATTCGGATGGGGGATGTATGCGCTTTCGTTTTGGTAAGGGTTTGACCCGCCTGAGAGGAGGGAACTCTGGCACGTCAAAGATCGGGGAGGATGTTCTGTACATAACCGCTTTGGAGAGACTGCGAAAAATGGAATTTGGTGGAATGTTTGACCAAGAATGGAGGATTTGCGTTTGGATTCGTGTACGATGTTCTCTGAAATCCCACCCAGGCCGCTCAGGACGTGGTGGCACCGCTTCAAAAGGATGATAGCAAACCCAGAACGGGATGTCCACTCAATCGACCTGTCCTCGTGTGATCGATCCCGTCAGAACAAAGACATGTGGTTTATAGGGTAGTGAGTACAGAAATGCGAGTGTGTATGCGATGCTCTATACAACAGATTGCCTCGTAATGCTACTGGGGAAAATATAACAACGTCCGACTGCGTGTCGCAAAAGAGAAGCGGGTATCGCGAAACGTCGACCGACGAAATGTGTAACAATATTACTGCTCATAATCATAAAAAGGCCCCGAAGACGTCTAGGAATTAGCAGATCATAAAAAGGCGAGCAAAGACAAAACATATAGGGGAAGTGCATGCCAGACAAAACGGAAGAGGGGGGAATGAAGTGGAAGAAAGTATGCACGCCAGATTACTGAAAGGACAAGACAATAATGATAGGGCCAAAACAAACAACCAATGAGCAGATGAGCAACGAGACAGAGCCAACGATGGGTTATGAGAGCAGCGCACAGAGTCCAGAAGACAAGTCGAAGAAACTGGGATGTGACAAGCGAAAGGGGAAATTGTTGGGCGATGCTGGGATAGTAAGTTCATGCAAGGGGTTTAAGGTTTAACAGGACCAGCATCGATTGTTGGATTTACCACCATCCTCCTCCTCCACCGGTGTATCCTCCGCCGCCGTACTGAGAACCACCGTACCCGCCTCCGCCGCCTCCGCCTCCGCCTCCGCCTCTTCCTCCACCTCCGTGACCACCGCTGCTGCTGGTGGATCGGTAATCTCTGCTTGCATTACCTCTGCCTCGTCCACGTCCACCCCGACCACGGAAGCCGCCGCCGCCGCCGTTTCCAAACGCGTTTTCGTGAACGATGGTCTCGAGCCAAGCAGGGGTCTCCTGGTTTGCCTCACGAAGAAGCTCGATGAGGTCGCGAACGATGTTCTTGTTGCCGCGGTTGAAGAAGGCGGTGGAAATACCAGTGTTACCAGCGCGACCAGTACGGCCGATACGGTGAACATAGTCGTCGATGTCGGAGGGAAGGTCGTAATTAATGACATGGGTAACATTGGGGATATCGAGACCGCGAGCAGCCACAGCGGTGGCAACCATGATGGGAGTGCGACCCTGACGGAAGGTTTGAAGGGCCATCTCACGCTCCCTCTGGGTTCGATCACCATGGATAGATGTAGCAGGGTAATTGTTGGCGATGAGGTAGTCGCACAGAATATCGGCCATCCTCTTGGTCTCGACGAACACAAGAGTCAGGCCACCCTGGGGTTCCATGGCAAGGATATCTAAGAGGACAGAGCGCTTATCGTGGTCTTCGACATACTCGATCTTCTGAGTGATATTTTCGGAGGTTGAGCCAACCCGGCCGACGGAGAGGAAGATATAGTCCTTGAGGAAGTCCTTGGCGAGGATTTGGATGTCACGAGGGAAGGTTGCGCTGAACATGAGAGTTTGGCGCTCATGAATACCAGGCATATCCTCTCCCTGGACGATACGACGGATTTGGTGTTCGAAACCCATGTCAAGCATGCGATCGGCCTCGTCAAGGACGAGGTAACGGATGTTGGCAAGGCTGACACGACCACGCTCGATGAGATCAACGAGACGTCCGGGAGTGGCGCTTAAAAGATCGCAGCCCCGCTCGACCTGGCGTAGCTGGGTGTTGATATCGGCACCGCCGTAGACGACAGCGGGACGGACCCACGAGCGATAGGCGAATTTACGGGCCTCGTCGTGGATCTGGCTGACCAGTTCACGGGTGGGGGCAAGGATCAGGGCGGTGGGGTAAGCCTTACGGGAGCGACCGTAGGATGGGGCGCCAGCCTCAGTCGGGGGTGGTCGGGGTCCCTGGGAGAAGGACGCAGAAAGGATGGGGAAGAGGAAGCCAGCGGTTTTACCTGAGCCAGTCTGATACACCCAAAGGTGAGTGACTGGGAGAGAACTAAACGAAGAGTTGGACATACCTGGGCGCAGGCCATTAAGTCTCTACCAGCGGCTACGATGGGAACCGAATATTTTTGGACGGGGGTAGGGGTGTTGTAACGAGCGCAGGTAATATTCTCCAGGAGAACGGGGTCGAGCGGAGAACCCGCGAAACTAGTGATGGGGTCTGGAACCCCGGCACCGGTAGCCTCGACGGGGATGTCGTCGTACTTTTCAAAATTGATACCGGTGTGTTGCTTGGAGGGGTCATCGGGGTCACCAAAAAGCTCTTTCTCCAAACGCTGGTTACGCCCGCCTATGACATGGGTTCCGTCCTTCCAAGTACCGTAACCGGAAGGTGGTTCGCCTCCTCCACCGCGATGCTCCTTCTGAGGGGCGTTCCAACCTCCAGCAGAGTGGGGTCGTTCCCCACCCCACCTACTGCCACCTCGGTCGGGTGTGACATGGCCGCTGCGAGAGCCTCTGTCATGGATAGATTGTCTAGAAAAGGCGTCGTTACTGCGAAGAGAGGGTGTAGGAGAGCGGGAGTCGTTCCAGCCGTTCCTAAAAGAGGGGTTAGGCTGATAAAAGAGATGAGCGTGGTCGTGCTCACCCAGTGACGGTGGTGGGAAGAGAGGGTGTGGAGGCAGCCCGCTGCTGGTTTCTCATGTGAGGGGGGATGTAGGCAGTTCTTCCACCGTTTACGCCCAGAGAGGCTATCAATGGCGAAGGGTGTCAGACGAGTATTGCGCCAGCTGGAAGGGTTGACGTACCAAAACTGCTCTCGAGCGAAGGAGATCCATTTACAGGTCCATTGGTCATATTAAGTGGATACTTTTGACGAGGATTCTGAGTGAAAACTTGGGTTTGTCTAACAGACAGAGGATGTGAGAGAAGATGGTTTCTAGGTGGTGATGATCACCGTTGTGGAAGGAAAAAAAGGAAAGAAAAAACAAACGCTCCTGCTCACCAAGACGCGGCAGACCCCGGGCATCCCTTCCTAATTAGGAAAGCAGTTCACGGGGTCCTCTCCTGCCTGATAAGGAAATGGTTAACACGTAGGGAGTGCCACGCTTACCCCCCATTGAACATCCGCGATATGGCTCAGCCTCAGATCGTGCAGCCTCCCCCAGACCCCGTCCTCCAGGCAGTCATTGACGCCGACTTCAAGCCGGTGAATCTCAAGCTCGGCGGTCCAGACGGCATCTCCGTCCTTTCGGGAGCAAACTCGGAGGAGGTTGATGAGGAGAATGGCTTGGACTTTACCCGCCTGAACAGACTTTCTAAGCTGCTGTCGACAAATCCAAACCTCCGGTGCCCTCCACCCCCAAATGTCGTCTCCCAGAAACTGTCGCAGGTGATCAACGGAACCAAGGAGGAAGGAAACGTGTGTTTGTCTTGTCATGTCACACCATCCTGCCCCACATCTAAACTTCATGCATAGTCCTTGTTCAAAGCCAAAAAGTACGACCTGGCCCTCCAGCGATACACCATGGCCGCTAGCATCGCCGTGCAGCGACCGTTGTGGGAGTCGAACCAGGTCATGAGGGAAGAATTGGCAACCGTCCTGTCGAACCGTTCTGTCACCTTCCTTGAAGCGGGAGACTTCCTCAGCGCACTGGTAGATGCTGAACACGTTATCAACCTCAAACGCCAATGGAGCAAAGGCCACTTCCGCAAAGCAAAGGCTCTCATCGCTTTACATGAATACGAGGAAGCGCGGGACGCTATTAATGTCGGTCTGCAGTTCGAGCCTAAAAACACCGTACGTCTCCATTTGATCCTGTGATATGCCCTTGCTGAGCAACTCCACCTCTGTAGGAGATGTTGAACCTCTTGGATAGCGTTGAGAAGTTGATCGCAGAGTTACAATCGTGACCTCCTACTCTTCGTCTGTAATCCTCTGGTTTGTCGCCGTGCATTAATGACCGCACCCATTTGCCGTTACCCGCCCCCGGGTACCTGCACTGTAAGTGCATAGCGTAACGATGCCCGTTTGACAACTATAGAGGCGCCCGCAGCCGCGTTGTCGTTCCCCCACCCTATATATGCTTGTGCGACAGTCATTGTGGATGGTATTGGACAACATCCTCCGGGACTCCAGCGGAGAGTGTGCACACATTTTTAACGATCTCAAGGTCCTCTGTTCTACCCAAAACGCCCGACACCCCGCGGGTTCCGAAGATCGGGAACCTGAGACCATTCTAGTGATGTGCCCAGAATCCTGCCTTTTATCCCCACTTCAAGTCCATGTTGAGGGGTCTATCGCTTAAGCTTGTTGCGATCCTCCATCAGTGATCAGCCAACTCGACTTCAGGGCTATCGTTTCGAACAGGGTCTAATCCCCAGACCCCCTGGGCTTACCGAGGAGCGAGAACCCCGTTCGTTGTGTCTGGTTGTGGATATTGTCTCCAGACCGCACATCTGGGACCACGGCGCTCGGCTCATTTCGCTCGAAAACCAGCCGACCTCCGAATTATCGGGGTCGGGAAGGACTGCGAAACCGCCTCCTTCAACCCCGCCGATGCGCAATGCGTGGCTCAGGTGATACTTGGGGAGAAATGGTACAACGGTCGGGGACCTGTCAATTTCCTTTCTTCCTTTCCTAAGGAGGATACTCGGGCTAGAAACTCTAGAGAGTCATGAACAGCCGCACAGTAACCCAATTCCAGTCGCTGTCGTTTTTACAGTGAATGGGTGCCGCCTGTGAGACCAGATATAACATGGGATACCTCTAAACGTTGTAGAAGGGTGCCAGTAGCCGAGATTCACGCTGCCCACGACCTACCAAAGCGGCTAGGATCCCTGTCACTTCCTTAAAAATCTCTGGGCATTCACCTAGACTCGTGTTCATACGGCGTAGCCTTACGTACAGCCACCCAAGGCCCCGTGAACCCCTATGTGTTACGTGTGTTTCGTTCATTGGGTGCTGTTCGTTCTTCATTTCCGCTCCCCAATCTCCAAGCCCAATCTATCCGAATTCGAAGACCTATGGATGAAGATTTCATGTATTAACACCGCTTTGGCTGCGTGACCTCGTCTATGTTGTCTATCTATATATATTGCGGCCACTTCGGAGCGAACCATTTCACCTCCTTGCACCTGAAGGCGTGGGTCTCGATGACAAATTCCAGACACCGACTTTTATCGCCGACCTATCTCGATTTCATAGATGCTTCAAATAGTACATGGTATTCGTTACGCTACCGGAGGATCAGATATCCACCAAATTTCCCCTGGAATCCGATTGCGCATCGGTGAGGGAAGTCTGTCCTACTCTGATCGTGGCATTCGGGTCTGGTTTGATATCTTTCTTGTTCAGCCAATCCAATACTTCGAACGCCTCCACACACTCCTCAGGGCTCATGAATAGCCTAAACTTTACGCTCTGAGGCATGTTCACTCTCGCCCTATCAACTCGCATCTGCAGTTCCACCCGTTTCCATTCTGCGTCAGACATCTTTGGTGGTTTCGGTCCAAGGTCCACGGATGTATCGATCTCTCCTGTTGTTGGCTCCTCTTGGATCTGTGTGTTGCTGAACCAAGGGGGGGAGCTGCTTTCGTTGGTGTTGTTAAGACTGGGAGATGAACGACCGGATCGGTTCAAATAGTCCGCCGAGTTATGACGTTTGCGGTAGGAGACTGGACGCTGTTGGTCTTGGTAGTTGGGGGTGGGGCCAGGTCTCATCGTAGGCTGGACCGGCGTCATATCGTTCGAAGCGCTACGGGATGGCTGACGAAAACTCCTCACGCTCCCGGTAGAATCTGAACGCTGAGGATAACTCTTCCACCTGACGTGAGCGGCGGCACCAATAGAGTCCTCGACGGGCTGGAGCTGTTCTCCATTCGAAGGACTGCGAGCGTCTCGAATGAATACCGCTAGAACCTGTTGGGGCCGTTCCATCGCGACCGTCGCGTAAAGTTCCATGTCCTGTTCACCGCTATCACCAACGAGGATGAACTGGGACTCGGGAAAACTGTTGAGGATATCGATGACTCCCTGGCGTTTTCGAGCGGCAGGGGCCGACAAAAAACCATTAAACAGTGACCTTCCTGCGTAAGAGCGCAGCTTAATGGACCCTACACCAGATGTTCAGTCAGAGTGGCCATTTTTGAGGTCGAACGTCAAACCTGGTGGGAGTTTCGCGAGAGGAAAGAACTCGTTAAGTATGGGGAGGATCTCGAATGGACCATTGGACTGGAGATGGTTTTACTGTTAATCCTACAGAACTGAGGATGAAAGGACAAACCACATAATGAAACCGAACTCCACGTTGCCACATCCTGGTATACCAATCTCCCATACCAGGAATAACAATTTCCGCGAGACTTTGGGCGAAGACCGTGTAAAATACAGCCCGCGCGCCGGCCAAGACATTTGCCATTTTGACCGTGTCATCGATATCCGAGATCACTCGCAAAGGGGCATAGGATAGCGGGATTTTGATCTGCACCTTGGATACCGGGGTATCATTAACCAGGATCGGTTGTGATACCGCGGATGTAGGTGGCGAAGGTGGTGGTGGGAGAAGCTCAGCGAGGATGAAGAAATCATGCTCCGTGGTCATGTCTCCGGATGCGACCTGTACGCCATCCGGATGCCGACGTAGGACATCCCAGGGAACACCAAATTTGACCTGGAAGGATCCATCTTGTGCAGTAGTCACATTCCGGGAGGCAACCGGTAGTAACCTGGGGTCATCATAGTCATGGGCTTCGTCTCCTAAAGCTTGGGCTATCGAAACGGCATCCTCAGAAACATATAGGGATATCCGGACGGTCCTATTGGAAAGAGTTGACGACCAGAAGGGCATAAGTCGCCGCTCGAGGTTGGCATGTAGCTCCTGAATATTACTGGCTGCTGAGGGTGTTCGTTCTATAGGCTGGATGTTAGATGATAAGGAGGATTGGGAAGAGTTGGAGGGAGAACGGCGGAGTGGTGTGCCGACAGCGGAAGAAGAGGCCGACGGAAATGTATCAAGGTTGTCGTTCAGTTTCCTGAAATGCTCCTCGAGGACCTGTATCTCTTTTGCCTCTGTCATTTCGGACGGAGGCGGAGGGAGTTTGTCTAGTTGAATCTCGTCCTGCAGCTTTGGAAGAGAAGCGAATCCTGTAACAAACTTGGATTACACATATTGGTGTGCTTTCGGAGGAGCGCCCACCCTTTGCCAGCCTCAGGAACGCTCTCTGTGACCGCGACATAAACTCAGGACTGTTGAGTCTGGAAGCGAATCCTGCCACATAGATCTCAGCATCGAAGTGGACGCCTAAGAAAAATGTTCAGGAAACAAGGATGTACAACACGCGAGGGATCGCGTACCTTCACCCGGAGATGGACTATGCAGTCTCCGAGCTGCCCAACCGGGGAACAAGGAAACCCTCTCCACAACGTTCACGTTATTCCCCTGAGATTGACCATTTCGCCGAAGCTTTTCGCCTGCCCATTGTGTCCAAGATTGTCTAGTAGCAGATCCCGGGTCTGCTCCAGGGCTCGAAGAGTCGCCGCCAGCTTGCTGGGGTGGCGTTGATGGGGGAGCTGGGGAGAGAGGTCGAGGATCTTTCGAGGCGAGATAACCTTTGAAACTCTGTAGCTTGCTGGAGGCAGACGACAAGAGTGGTCGCCAATTCCGCATGTCTTCAGACATTGTCGCTCAAAGCCTGGTCGGCGGTTGGTGTGAACAGAGTTGTGAGGGGGGGAAACATCATCACCGCCGGACAATACCAACTGATCTCTTCCGTAACCTCCAATTCTGGTCATCCCGGTCGCCCAAAGTTTGATGCTTGGTGCGCTCATCAAACGAACATCAAGAGCCGCCTATACATACCCCAAGAACTACGCGAAGAGGGCCGTCATGGACGAACATCCGAAGCAAACGAAACAGAAGGACAGGAGGTCGCACCAACAACCTTCAGCAAAACTGAGGGGGAGTCCAAGGGACGATCCAAAGACCCGCTTATCCAAAACCCTATCCTATGTGCTCAGACACGGAGCTGAGAAGGAAGGTATACCCATACGCCCGGATGGATTCGTCCTGGTCAGCGATCTAGTTGGTTAATCACTCGCATCCACCCCGCATATACCCTCCGTTGACACCACACACCAGCTTTCCAACCCTAAGTTCAGGGAACTAGACCTCGAAAGCCTGCAATCCATCGTGAAAGTAGATAACAAGCAACGATACCACCTTGTGCAAGACGTTGACCAGGATGGCACCCCGTCGGATTGGATCATCCGTGCCAATCAAGGTCACTCCCTGAAGGTAAACTTTCGTTTTTACCCCCACCCGGTTCCTCCAATTAACCCGCCTCAGACAATTGAAGTAGAGGGTAAAGACATATTATCAGCCGAGGAAGTCCCCATGGCCGTTCATGGGACGAACAAGAAGGCGTGGGTTTCGATAGGTATGTCGAACCCCTACTCCTATCACACGATACACGCCCTCACCTGTTTCCAGAGAAGCAAGGCCTCTCGAAGATGACACGAAATCACATCCACATCGCCCAAGGTCTGGCCGGGGATACCGTCATCAGTGGTACGCCCTTCATCTCGCCACAGTTGTAATGACGGAACCCTAATTTTCATGTAGGCATGCGGAGCTCCGCCGACATCTTCATTTACATCGACCTTCAAAAAGCTCTGAATGCAGGCTACACATTCCAACTTTCGGCAAACGGTGTAATCCTCACACCAGGCAACGAAAAGGGCTTCCTACCTCCAGAATTCTTCTCGCGAGTTGAGAGACGAATCGGGAAGTCTGGACGGGAACTTTTACCCGGATGGGAGGGCGTTGCTCATCCTAAACCCTCAGAAGTTGCTCCTCAACCTGCTCAATCTGGAAGTGACTCTACGGCTGGGTGACCACGTCATCCCGTCCTACTATCCTGCCATCCTCCGTTCCCTCTTGATCAAATTTGTATACTCTTCATCCTTCCCCTGAACGAACCCGCTTTTTCTCCCAAACACTTGTCCATCGTAGGATATTTCTTAACTCTACTGCTTTCCGTCGTGTGGGGTCTTTTGTGAACATACTACCTTCATACTTTGAAGTCTCCCTTCTCAGGAAAAGTGGTGTCTGTTCAGTCCCACTCAGAGACCGAGGTTGATTTTCAGCACCGATAAATAGTCCCAAAATGCACAATGACCCCGGCATCGTCAACGCTGGTCGGTGCCAGCTGGTTTATCGACGGTTCCCGTGCCAGCACTGCTCAGTACTAAATGACCTTATATTTTCCCAATGATTAGTCTCTACATGGCGTGTGCTTCGTATCAGGGGATGAGACCTGCTCGTAAGATCTCTTTACTTGCTGAAGCGGTCGGATGGCCCGTGTATGCTACGTGGCGATCTTCGCCTATTACTCCTGATTCGTAAAGGATATCACTGTTTGACGTTTAAGGTTCATCATTTCTTCCTCCAGCTTGTAGCATATCATTAAGGGTCAGAGCACCATCTAGGGTACAGAATAAGGCATAACCAGCCGGGCAGTATGTCGTATTTTAATCGTCGGCCAGCAGATGTGAGAAGTCTTGTGAGCTCTGGCTTTCCGAACGGCGTAGCTATGCGAGAAACAAGATTGGGAACGGAAAACAATAACGATCGTGCTTTGGGGGTAGGTCTTCGGCTTACCTCGCGCGTAGGGGTCCCCTGAACCCTCCAGGGGTCCAAGTTCAACTTCATGCTCCCGATTTTCTGTGGTTTAGGAGTTTCGTCCACATCCAAATCCCCCAATTCGGTAGATAAAGTTCTCTGCGACAGGTGTCGTCTAACGTTGAAAGGGCTTGAATTTAATAATTCGTCATCCGGGTCGGTATCAGGAGTTGATTCTACGTGGGTGGACTTCAGCTTCATCGATCGCTTACCCGTGCTCTTCGAGTTCTTGTGAGGTGGTTGAGGAATGGCCTTGGTCCCATCCCGGGTGCGGCTCCGAGTGCTCCGAGCGCTATGGTCGGAGATGACCTCTACATCCGAGCTGTGGTCCGATGGCGTCTTAGTTCTGTATGACGATGCAGATTCCTGTCGCCTGGGAGGCTGAGAGACAGGTAGAGGGTCTGAAGGTTGTGTCATATGAGTGTGAATTTCGGAGAACTTCTTCCTTGTCATTGACCTCGTCGAAGTCCGACTCGCCACAGACGAATTCGAAATGTTCGATGCGTCGGAGCGATATCCAGAGGTTGGTTTTCGAGACTTTGCTGTAGGAGGGCGCTGCGTAAGGATCTGTGGCTCATCCAAGACAATCATCTCCATATCCCGCTCATTCTCACTTGTATCGGTAGGGGCTTTTGACCCTGCTTTTCCTCGTTTAGGACGGCTCTTCTTGGGGGCGGCGGGTTTGGGCGGCGTGGAAGGTGTCAAGATCTCGAGTTCTACCTCCATCTCTGAGGATTCACCTCGCCGAATCTCCATCTCCTCTTCCAAGAGTTGCTTCCTCCGTATCCTAGCACGTTCCCTGACGATGTCGTCAGCAGCCTTCATACCCTCTTCGTTTTCACCTCCAGTGTCAGGGAACATAGCCACTCCATACTCAACACTCTCCCGGAGGGTCTTTATTGCGCTTGAGTAGGTGGACTGGAGGTCTTCCATGATCAGATGCACAGCAGCTTCGGGGACGAGGATGCGCTGGATAAAGTCCGCTGGAGCGAGAGGGGTGATAGAATCCGGGTCGATTGTGTCGGGAGGGAACAATTGATATACTGTTTGGTGTATGATGAGGTAACCCAGTTCCCCGTAACTGCGAATCAGAGGTGTTAGTATCAGATTGTTTGGCCCGGGAAACCTGGGTTGTACTCACTATCCGGGTTGAAAGGCCTTGAAGTTTGCAAACTGCCCTTTCGAGCTTGCCACGGCTCTTGTGCCCTTAGATTTCACCTCTTTCATCATCTCCGTCCAGAATGGACAAATATCTCTCGGCTTTTCCTCGTCTTCGTCTACTAGGATAAATTCATCCGCGTCAGAGGGTTTATTCAGTACCAACGCCCCTAGTTTTGGCCTCAAAGCCTCAACCCGAGGTTTGACTGTCCTAAAGTCGATTTTCGTAGGCCAGCCTTTCGATTGAGCTTTAGGGATTTGGTGTGATTCGAAGCGGTGCCGTTGACAAACGGCCACAGACGCTGTGAGTGGAGCACCGAGACCGAGAGGATTCGAAGGGCGGGGTGACGAATATGACTTGGACCGGACAGATTCTATGAGTGATTTAAGGCGAGGAGTGGGGTCCGTAGGTAGTTGCTGGTCACACCAAGGGCAGAGAGTAGACGGATCGACGTTCGGGTCAAGAAAAACTAAGGTATATGCGCGTAAACTTCCGTTTAGTAGCACAAAAAAACGGTGGAACTCACAGAAATCGTGATTTTGGTCCCCAATGCTGGGGAGACCATCCTGTAACAGTCCGCTACCACAAATTAGTATCGCTGTATGAAAAAGACAGTGTCGAATTTACCCTGATAGGGTTTCCTTGAGTTTCTTCCTCTCTGACCCCCCACTGTGGGTTTGGTCTTCGGGGTGTCGCTTCGAAGCCTTCGGCGTAGAATTCATAAAGTTCGTGGAAAGGGGGAAGGGTTGAGGAGCCTGGCCGGCGCAGTCCTCCGCGTCATCGTCAGAAACTACAACTTTGCCTTTGCCCTTCACGCCGTGTGGGCGGACGGGTGAGGTCTCAGGAGAAGATCCGCGCGAACGAGAGGGAGATAGGTCCGAAACAACCCGCAATGGCTGGTCCGACTGAAAGGACGGGTCGTTTAGGAGTGGAAATTCCTTTTGCATGGACTTCGTCGGCTGCTTCTTCGTAGGCCTAGGGCATTCTTTCGTCCCAGTCAGAGTCCCGTCCTCTTCTGCACGATCTCTGGCGGGTTCACCACTCTCGTCGGAGGAATCCACTCTTCTGAGGATGCGCGTGGGAGGCTTTCTTGTTGGCTGAGGACGGGGTTTCGCTCTGGTCTTTGGAGGGGGGGAAGATGGGGGCTGGGACAAACGAGGTAGCGGGGTCGGAGGGATCTCCTTGTCAGCCACCTGGCGTGCCTGCTTTGAAACTAGGGGCAGGTTCCTCGATGATGGATTCGATTGCTGTAGCTGGTCCGGGGTATCAGAACGGGAGGAAGTATTGTCCCCACCATCCCCAGTCTGATTTGTGGACTTGTTCTTCTTGAATTTAGGAAGTTTCGGCTTGGGCAGGTAGTTAGGATGATATTCGTGGATCTCCCCTTTGTACGTGGCTCCGGTAGGCCCTTCGATAATATCTCTCGAACCCGATGCGGTCGTCGTTCGAATCTTCCCAAGCCGCCAAGTCCCAGGGGATAGATCAAGCAAGTCCAGGTCGTCGTCTTCTTCGTTCGAGCCTGCTAAGATAGTAGTCGATTGCGTGCTAGCCGGCCCCGTCTTGCTGAGCTTCGATTTCCGTGGTGATCCCTTGAATCCACTCGTGCCAAAATCTTCGCGAGGTTTACCCGCACCTGGAGCAATCCCCGTCCTTAGGGGGCGTGTCTGCATGCGAAAAGACGGGTCTGAGTCGACGGTAAGGCCGGTGAAGGAGAGTCGGCGCTCGACCTGTTCCATTACGTCCGTTGTCGCTTCGGACGGGGACAGGATGCGGAATGAGCTCACCACCCCTACGTTACCCACGTGATCTACGCGTCGCGTTTTCTCGCGGTCGTCCGATGCATCAACGCATCAAGTGCCGTGATCCCGTGTTGAGGTCTGTAAGTGGTGTGTATGACCGCCCGGAAGAGAATTGAATGTGGTTCTCATCAGACTCAAGGAGGGGGGGTACAACCGGTGTAACCCCAATGCATCTGATGATTTAATCCCCTCGCTCACCGTAGACCAAACTTCTCCAGGTTTAGCACCGCTCATGATGGATACAATCGAGGTGTGGGACACCGCGGTCAACTTTGAGCATCGTGGTCCACGTCTTGGTCTGCACACGCTGCTAGAATCAGCCGGGTTGAGCTCGATCCGGTCGGTGTTAAACAATTCTCGATGCTTAACGCTCTAACGGAACTTATGGTAGCCACGGTCCGCGCAATTGATGACGGGGCGCAGCGGACAAAACCCATCCCTCCCAGCGGCAACCGAAGGTGCGACTGGTGTCGTGTAGAAGATCCGCTCGAGGCGAGTTCCAGTCTAGGCCTACCTCTGTATTGTGCGCTCAGTGCTCTGGCTGCGGCTGTCTTCCGCTACCCCGCCACAGTGTCACCATCGAGCGTAACAATTTCATCATGTCCCTCAGGCTCTCTAGATCCGTGATTCTCGGCTAGTTGTCCGCCTAGGACCCGGTCCGGTCCCCTGGCGATATTCCCGGGACTGAAAGTCCTGCGTCTCGTATACATATAAGTAGTAACATACTTACATCCAGGGTCCTGGCGTCTGTGGGCGCTGGCGCTGGCACAGTGACGTTGGCTCGACTGCGGACAACACCCTCACGTCCCACAAACCTGACCGTCGCTGTTGGACCCCCCGACCCCCCGCGGCCGGGAAGCAACGCCCCGTCTATCCGCTGGGCGTCATGAAGGAATCATCCGATGCGTTTCCGACGAGCTGTGTCTTACCCCCCACCAATCGTCTCCACCAAGGTCGATAACCTAACCCAGTGGCTGTGACTACCGCATTGCCTGATTGACTCGAGGCAAATCCAGGAAACGTGCCCCCACTGGAAGGCTAATCTACCCAGGCACTTATTTTTCACAAGGTCGCGCGCCCCCGTGCCGACTGAATGTTTCTCGGCCCTATACATCAAGTATGAGCGTTCGGGCGTAACGGTATAAGACTGTTTCCTCCGCTCCCCCTCCCCGCTCTCCTGTTTCCTGCGTCTGGGCCATACCTTGCGTCAGATGGAAAGCATCACGGATCCCAAGGTCGTTGCTGCTGCTTCTCAGCTGCGAGCCATTGTCGTAAGTATCTTTCGCACCGCGCCCCAACCTACATCGACGCCTAAAAGTGAAATCCTGCCACACTCACCGACGCCCTCTTCAATTCCACAGTACGTCCAGCGTAAGCTCGAACCTGTGATCCCGCGTTCAATGCTCTCATCCTTTCATCGACAATCTCCCTTCCCCAAGTCTCTATGCTGGTAGTCTTGGTGAGTCCCTTCGTTCCGTCGTGCTCGTCGCGTCAGAGGCAGTTATTCAACCGCCCGCAATCATCCTGTCTTGTACAACTGTCGATCACTAGGTACACGACTGGCTGATGTTCCTCGATCGTGAAGTCGAACATGTCTGGCGAAGTGATTGGAGTATACCCAAGATACTCTCTCTCATATCTCGGTACGCGATATTCCTTGATATGACTAGAACGATCGCCTGTGAGTCAGAATCCACCCTTGTGCATCGCTGGAATGGAGGGAACGCTGACAGGCATTCCGCCGTTTGCAGCACAAACCGCTCCATATGACACGATAAATTACGACGTTGGTACAATATTGCCCGTTACTGTACGCTGATCAACAGAAACACCTCAGACATGTCTCACTCTCTACAAAATCACTGGCTGTAAGAGGAAAGCGCTACTCCCGGAGCTCGTCTACATCTAACGTTGATTGGTTTGGTCGCAGGGAACTACTACATCGGAGTCACCATCTCAGAATGTCAGGCATGGGTGTGGTGTTCGCTGTTCTCACCACTTATTCCCTGATCATTTCCAGCCATCCTCCTGTTGAGAACCATTGCGATATACTCCAGGTCGAGGCTCGTCACCGTCCCTCTATCCATCGCTTATGTGGTCCGTCTCTAGGGCAGGCTTGTAGGGTTATGTGACTCACTGTATGTGCAGGTATGTGCAGCGGCCGGGATCATACTCACCTGGTATGATCTCCACACGACGTTCTGTAAGTGAATTTCAGGCTCGGGTGACCGATATGCCTGGCTGATGCTACCCGGCCAGCTTCCCAACCACCCAGCACCTTGTTCATCGGGTGTTATTACATACAGAACGATGCGATAAACCCCTCCCCCAGGCTTTCGATACTCCTCCTTTTTCAACTTGGTTATGATTTCACTGTTCGTGCTGCCGCTGCCAGCTGATCTCGATTACAGTCATCGTCATTTTGACCATCAGGAGTGCGCTTGGCGGTCGTACGTCTACCCACCCCTCATTCGATTGTCACTCAACTTCTGTACTAGTTTACTTAGGCACCCCGTTGCTGAAGGTATTATACCGAGACAGTGAGTCACTCATCAACACTCTCTCACCAAGAACGCACTGACAACACACCTGCCAGGTGTTGCCTTCTTCCTTGGGCTATTCGGTGAGGCTTCTTTCGAATCGCAGTTTCAGCGCTAAACGGTGGAATGCAGCTGTGACACTCTCTACAATTCTTGTTCAGACCCTGGGACCAGTAAGCAAGATTCCTACAACCTCTCTACCAAGAATCCGATAACGATTCACTTTCCGCACAGCCTCAGCTTCAGCCGCTCATGGTTCTCCCCTTCCGAGTAGCACACAGTATCGTCTGTTGCCGGATCATACTGAACCTCAGACGAGCTGCGTTACCCAGAGGTACTTCAACATGGGCGTCAATCAGCCTCGCGTTTGCGACTCCTGGGGAACAAACAAATGGGACAGAAACGATACGGCTAGAGGCGGATGGTGAGTAGGGCGATGGGAGGGATTCTCGTCGGCAGGCGGACCGGGACTGCAGTAGTTAATTCTTCCTCCAAATAGCGCGACTTCCCTTAACAATCGCGATTTTTTCACCCCACGTCCTGGGCCCGGTCACGGGCTCAGCACCGCTCTGTAGCATATATTCTACATCTCCAGATGGGCTCTCGATACGACCCCAACTTTTGGTTGCATTGGAGTCCGGCATCGCGACATCGGTCAGTTCGTGCATTGACCTCAGCAGGTCGGTAATCTGGTTTTTCCCCCTTGCTGTTTTTTTATACCTCACCAGCTTAAATACTGCGAGGAAAATGCTAGTACTATATCCGAGTTTCCACGCAACCCACTGGACGATAAGCATTTTGACATAGAAACCCTTTCTATATTGGATGACTTCTCGGCGACAGTGCCAGTCCCGGGCGCTGCCGCTTGACGGTCACATCCCTCATGTATCTCCCCGTCCTCGGGACGATCAGTCTGACCATTCGTCATCTAGTCCGAGAAATGGAAGTCCATGTTCAACGAAGGAGCAAAGCACGATCACAATGAGAACCATCGTCCGACCTGCCCGGGTGTCCACCAATCGGGTTCTTTCGGGAGTTCGGCATCTGGATCGCTACGGCGAAGCGCGGCAGACTTGCCGAGAGCATACATCATCCCCTTGATCGACCAAACCCCCCGCCTTACAAGCTCTGGGTTTGTATGCCGGGGCCGGACATGGCTACGCGTCTGCTGTCACTTTGGACTGCGATCAGAAGGTACCATGCCTTTATCCCTTGCCTTGCTTATGCGTCCTCACGGCCCAACACGGCGCAGCCAGCCGCAATGACTACGTCTCCTTCCACCCGGCACACCATATTTAACTAAGTCCCTCTATAAAACCAAACGTCCCCCGTCAACTGGAGATGCATCACTTCCATCACTACTGGCAGACGAGGTTCCACAACTTCGACCCACTTCACTCTACTCACTTTGACAACTTTCGATCCCATCGAGGAAGGATGATGTACTATCGTGGACCATCTCGGCTCCTCTGGTTTACCTTCGGTGCTTTCGCCGCGACGTGGTATCATCGAGCACACGCGCGAGGAGAGTTCCGCGGGTGGGGCCCTTGTGGGAACCGCAGGATAGAGGAATGGAGGGCTGAGAGAGCCGCCGAGACTGCTATGAAAGAACAGTTCCTCACAAATACCACTGGTCAGCAAAAGAGGAATGAGGCGAACGGAGAGTGGTCATGGAGGCCGGCTACGCCACCATCTTTCGAGGATGAAGAGGTCCATCGAAGGTGGGAGGAGAAGACTAGGAAAGCTCAGGAAACAGTACGTATTTCCTCGAATTTTGACCCAGCCGGCGTCCTGACCGAGCACTTTTATGCAAAATTCAGGTTGCGGACCTGTCCGAGTCAGCGCTCGACGGAATCCTAGTCGCTGCGGAATCCCTCAAAGCCGTAAGTCACGCCCGCATTCTTATCGGTCTCGGAAGTTAATCTTCAGCGTCTCCGAATTGATTAGAGATTGGCCGAGTTCCGTCAGTCTCAGAAACAGGAACAGGAACAGCGTACTCCTACTCCCGAGGACCACAAACCCCGCCTTGTATGAAACGTAGACCTATCAACCACGAAAACCGACACCACTCCACTATATTGCCTGCAGCATCCTATGCCTTCTGACCGTAAAACACATACAGTAGGGTACTAGTAATAAATGATTATACAACTTGTCTAACCGATATGAGCCTGTGGGTATCGAAGAGAGTCTGATGTTCACTTGTGGGAAGCAGATGACTGGGTATCGTCGAAGGAATTTTTGGTGATGCTCGGGGGGTGGTGGCTCGTGGGCTGCAGTTGGACCACGTTCTGTGAGGCAGCCTGCCGTTGCTTCCACTGTTTGTAGCGCCGGAAGAGCATCCAGCCTGCTGCTATGAAAAGGAGCACGAGGACGACGATCCCGATGCTGAAACCAATGATGGGGCCTTTGTCTGGGTTCGAGTCGGGATGTTCGGGTACCGTAGTCTGGACCCCTCCGCTTGGGGACGGGGGAGATGGGATAGGGATTCTGGTTCGGATCGAGGCGGGGAGTGAGTGTTCTAGTGGAGGAATTGTTGTGGATGAGAGGGTTTGTGTCGGTTGTTCTTGTCGTTTTACAAAACGACGGTGGTGGTCTTGGGCTGCAGCATAGGCGTAGTGAAAGGAGAGTGAGATGAGGACCAGGAGAGCGTCCATCGTGGTGGTGATGTTGGTGGTTACCGGTTACGGCTTGACAGGCCTTATGCGATCCCGCACGCACATGGTCAGTCGGACACCCGGTGGTCCTTGCACGTTTCCGCTTTCTGCCTTAGAATTCCCTGTATTTTATGTATGGCCCGTTTTCCATCCGAGAGCCATCTGACTGCGAGCGACGGCCGTACTGTGTGCCTGGTGCCCAGCGTGGGGGCAGGGGAGGCTGGGAGTGATCCGAGGTCACAGCCAGTCACCGATCCTTTAGTTATTTCCATCGCCATCGTCGCCGTCGTCGTACTCGTCCGAACCCATCTTGGAGTCCTACGCCAGGCGACGACGACCAGCGCATGAACACCCAGCCATCTCGTACAAAACACCCCAGCTTACTCTCGGCAGTCGAAAAGAATGGCAACAGATCCAAGAGACTATGCGACCACTGATCATCGTCAACCACCCCCCTCAGACAACCAGAGCTCCCAGACGTCCGCCGGCTCCTCCCGTTTTCCTGACCGTCACCACCCCCCTTCAAGATCATCGACCATCCAAAATACAGATGATTACGACAGGGCGAGGTCTTCGCGCAAGGACGATTATTACTCTGTTCACGCAAGGAGCGAAGACCTCAATCATTCGACAACATCCTCCAAGGCATCTGACAGGTCGCCCTTCCTGCCTTCGACTTCTGCCCCTTCAATGTCCAGCTCTACGCGGCTTGCGAACACCACCTCTTCTAGCATGACCTCCACCAACTCCCAGCGTCGAAACAGTACATCTTCCGACCGGTCTGCTGGCTCAGATTCCTCCAATTTTGCCAGCGGTGGTCAGCCCCCAAGTACCACGCACACCGCAACAAGCACCGTTCCAACGTCAGTCTCCTGATTTTTCATTCCGTCCCATCAAACGTTCATCTCCGACGCGATAATAACCCTTTCTTGCCGCTTGACCCTGTAGAACGTGCTCGGCATGTGGAAAGCCCATGCAAGGGGCATTTGTCCGGGCCCTCGGAGCAGTGTTTCATCTCAATTGCTTCAAGTGCATGGTGCGTCTATGCCTCGCTCTTTTTGCTGACCCGATGGTTTACGATCACGTTTATTTTACTCAGGATTGTGGGGATGTGGTAGCCTCTAAATTCTTCCCTATCGAAGGCTCGGATGGAAAGCAACACCCACTGTGCGAGCGGGATTACTTCAGACGTCTGAACCTCATCTGTGCTAAATGTGGTATGGCATTACGGGGAAGTTATATTACTGCCTGCAGTATGTCCATATCTTGACCATGTCTTCACCGAGCCATGGACTGACCTTTTCCAGACAAGAAGTACCACGTAGAGCACTTCACCTGCTCGATATGCCCTACTTTGTTTGGGCCACATGACTCGTACTATGAACACGACGGGGATGTCTACTGCCATTACCACTACTCGACGAGGTTTGCGACCAAATGTGCCGGGTGCAGCACTGCGATCTTGAAACAATTCGTCGAGATCAACAGAAACATGAGGGACGAGTGTTGGCACCCCGAATGCTATATGATTAACAAGGTCGGTTTCCTGTCGCTTTGGCCCTGCCTGGAAATAGGCTAAACGGAACCCACGGGAAGTTCTGGAACGTCAAGGTCGTTTCGAGGCGGCCAACGAGTGGTGCTATACAAGAGCCAAACGCAGAACCCCCATATGTGGAGGAAGAACGGAGGGAGTCCGCTGTGACCCTCAAGGAGAAGCAAATCCGTATGGAGCAACAAGTATACCGAATTTGGACGTAAGAACCCGTTTATTTTCCCCTCCAGAATTCATTAATCGACCTGAAATTAGCGTCCTGTCGGCATTCGAGGAATCTAGCGCTGCCTGTATCTCAGATATGCTGCGACAAGTCAGTAATGGGCAGTACCTGGACGCCATACGTATGGCCGAGAAGTTCATCCTCCATGTTGAGGTCCTATTCGGCGCAATCGACGACCTTGAACACCACTTCGCGGGCAACAACCTAAAAGGTACATACACACACCCTCAACCGGGGCCGCTTTATTTTGGGGTACTCATTTGATTCGTGATTCCCAGGCATGTCTCACGTCCGGGAGGCGAGAATGCTGTGTCGGAAAACTGTTGATCTGTTCACTCTTTTGTCGCACACTCAGGAGACAGGCGCGCGACGGATGGGGATGACTCAAGAACTTCTGGCACTCGTAACCGGGTTGGCTCACTACCTGAAGATACTTATTCGGATCGCATTGACTGGTGCCCTCAAGTTAGAGCGAGACTACGACGCACATGAGCCCATGACGTCTTTCCTCGACAAACTCCACATGTTGGCTATCCAGGGAGCCAACCCCAGTGCGAAGCGGATGATAAAGGGGTCGAATGGAGAAACTCTTGCCTCCGCGAGAAGCTCGAACATCAGCACAGAGGGCGTTACATATGGCTTCAGGAGTTTGGCTCCCGAGTATGCCGGGGAGTCACCGTTCATGGCTGCCCCAAGGGATCCATCACTCGCCACCGTACCCACTGTGAACCCGCCGTCAGATTTGTGCGTTAAGTGCAATCAGACGGTCGAGGAGGATTGTGTGCGGCTTGGGACATACCAGCGGTGGCACTCGAACTGTATACAATGTGTTACTTGCGGTAAGGTCGCCGCTGTGTCACTGCCTAAGGATACAACATCGCCCAGGCCAGAAGACAAGGACAAGGAGAGGGACAAAGACAAAGAGGGGTCCTCTTCGAAACCCTCCACCCAACGCCGGCCGCCTGCGAACGTGGGGTTCTTCGTGTATGAGACGGATTCAATGAAGGATACCGCTGCTTTTGGACCCGTGCCGAACGTGGTCTGTTGTATGGATCACGCGCACAACGGTTGTCGAGGTGGCTTCCAAAGCGTATCAAGGCTGGAGCAATATGCGTTCCTGTTAAACGTCGCCCTGAGGAGGTTGTACACATTGTTAAAGAAGCGAGGAGTGGTCCCCGCGTCCCCTGGTCAGTGGCCCAAACTTGAACACTCGATTCTACCATTCTCACGCTCATCTCGTCGATTGTCTTTACCCACCCCTCGCCCCACGTTGCTCCGCCCGGTGCACAGTGGAATCGCCCATGTCACCGTCAAATGGACAAGATCCTTACCGCAACTCTGGAGACATTCACCGACTCAAATCCGTCCATCTGGATCGCAAACTCTCGGCCACCGCTCATATCCCAAAACGATCTACGGTTGTGGAGAGCCCTACTGGGAAGACAGCACAGACAAGCGATATGCAAGCCCAACAACGGTCACACCAGCCTACATCTACGCCAAGACCTATGCAGGTACAGGGAACTACCTCTCAAAGCCAACAGGTAACCATTCAGCAACCACGATCGATTGGTCGGTCTCCTGGACAGCAACAGATACAGACGTCACCTATACCATCACAAGGACCTCTGCCACAGTTCTTACAGCAGCAGCAAGGTCAGCCGTCATCTCAGCGACCAGCGAGACCGACGCTTTCACCCGAGGTGTCGTTTGACGCGCAAGGTTTCAAACCTCCATACGCCAGGGGGAACAGCGAAATCAAGATAATTGAAGATTCTGCTCCTAACTCCCCATCCCTCGCGTACGGTGACCATCCTCCAGAACTGCAACCCCAGGACACAGATGACGGGATCACGTTGGCTGACATTCCACAATTGGTCCAAGTGGCGCAGGCAAGAGCACAACACCGACAACTGCCCCGAGAAAACGCGATCCCACTCATCGCAGATCTCAGCACACTCGAACTCGCGATCGTCAAGCATTCTGCTGCGGTGGTCTTGAGTAAGAGTCCTTTGGGGGGTCAGATGGATATGGACGAGATCCTTGATCTATTGGAGATGAAGAAGGGGGGGTTCTGGAACAAGCTCTTCAAGGCGAGTGGGTCAGGGAAAAAGGACTTGAAGAAAAAAGGTACGCTCCGTCTTCCACGTTCACGGTTTGGTGATACTTAGAGCCGTTTGATGTTAGGCGTGTTTGGTGTCCCCCTCGAGTTGTTGGTTGAACGCGAGGGTGCAGATTCTTTGCATGGTGCTTCCAGGACTCCGCTGAGGGTGCCGAGTTTCATCGATGACGTCGTGTCTGCCATGCGACAGATGGGTACGCCTCAGTTCTTTACTCCAACCTCTGGTCTGAGGACTCATGCAATTTTTCGGGATAGACATGTCGGTGGAGGGGATATTCCGAAAGAACGGGAACATCAGACGTCTCAAGGAACTCACGGACGCCATTGATCGAGATCCCTCATCAGTCGACCTGACACAGGACAACGCTGTTCAGCTTGCTGCTCTCCTAAAGAAGTTCTTACGTGAACTACCCGAGCCCCTTCTGACGTTCAAGTTGCACCGTCTTTTGGTCGCTTCACAATGTACGTGTTGTTCTGTAGGCTTATCGTCCAGAAGTTGATGGAGAACTCCACAGCACTTCATACCGAAGAAGAAAGACAGCGAATACTCCACATGGTCTCCCTATTGCTCCCTAAGTTCCACAGAGATACGATGGAAGTCCTTTTCGTGTTCCTCAAGTGGGTTGCCTCCTTCGCCCACATGGACGAGGTTACTGGAAGCAAGATGGACCTTCAGAATCTTGCTACAGTCATCTGTCCCAGCATCCTTTACTCTCGCGGTCGGGATGTTGTCCGAGACGAGAGCTTTGGCTCCATCCGGGTGGTCACGCAGCTGTTAGAGAACCAGGACGTATACTATTGTGTCCCTGAAGAGTTCTTGAGTATTCTCAGGGACAAAGAACAGTTCGCTTCGAGCATGGAGTTACCGAGTAAGGATTTCATGAAGAAGTGCGAGAGTTACCTGAAGAGTCGGGCGAACGGTCGGCCAGCCATGCCGATGTCTCCCGTCGCTGGCGGAGGATTCTCGAATAGTAGCAGTATGGGGAACCTGCAAAGGTTGGGGGACGGACAGGGCAATGGAAGGTGCGTGACATGGAACAAGGGCCCGACCTGGCTTTAACCTATCACCGCAGGCCAATGCTTGGAAACTCACCGCCCGCCGACTCATACATCCAACGTAACGGCAGGCAACAATCTCCTCAACCTCAACAGCGTCTCCAACATTCCCCTTACCCTCAGGGACCCCAGAATGGCCACCCGTCTATCTCACAGAACGTTGCTTCCATTCAACAACCTCAGCCTCGACCCATGAGCACGATGCAACAGCCACGGGATTTCGATAACGAGTACGCTCTCCCGCGCCCTGCGCCGATCCCGGGAGCGTCGAACCCGCGTTCGTCATCGAGGCCGAACTCGTATGTCCATCCGAGGGAAGATAGGGAGGTTCCATATCATCAAGGACCTGGTACACCCCGATTGTAGTCGGTGATGCGAATGCTAGGTGACTGTATCCGTCCCGCGGTCGATGTTTTGCCGATGCATGCCTGGTCTGGCGCTTTACCAATGCTCAAGCGCTCATTGGTTTCGAGTTCAACAAAATCTGCGAATATCTCGGACTTGTTCCTCTTTTCCTCTTCCTCGTGGCCATTTGTGATATCAGACTTTTCCTCGCTTCGTTCACTCCCCTATATTCCTTATCCATTTCCTCGACCTCTTACGTTCTTTTGTGCATCTTCCAATCCCTCGTATGTTATTTCCTTCAGTTGGTCTTTCGCTCGCCACCCTCCCCGTTCATTTGCCTGCGCATATCTGTATTCCATACCAGCCTCTCACTCACTCTGTCTTCTCCTCGTCCTTCGAGTTAACCACAAGAACCGTTTATACTATGGACTGGACCTTCTTTTCTACTTTTGCACGCCTATATACCCCTACCTAACTTGCGAAAGGTTCACTTTTCATGGTTACCGACTTCCGGAACAACGGTGCAAGAAAAAACTGCCAGGAAGTCCCTGTACCCGGCAAACAAAGCTTGAACCGGAAGAGACCAAAGGGCGCCGGTCCTGGGCGAGCGTTCCGCTCTTGCGGAGAAGTACACGAGAATATGGGATATGCGTACAAATCATATCAATTTTGACCGAGTACACAGTAGACATAATGGAGTGAAATATGAGAAGTACGGTGTGCGTCTACTTCAGAGGAATGCTGTAAAAAGACCGTAAGTAAAGTGACTGCACCGATTATGTAGGATTTGGGGAACTTACAATCGTGAAGAGTGGGTGGCACCGATCTTAGGTCAGAGGTTCATCAATCAAGTGGATCTTGGGCGGGTAGTGGAGAAAATACATACACCGGGTCGCCCGTGCTTAACGGGTTTGTATGAGCACGAGAACTCAGCGAGGTAATGGCCAGTCATCTCGGGCTTGATTTCGACCGAATTGAAAACCTAATAATACCGTATTGAAGGGATTCCGGGTGAGAAGACTGGGTTCGGTGCACACCTTGCCGTTGTAGATTCCGACAACAGAACCAATCATTTCCGGGACAATGATCATGTCTCGGAGGTGGGTTTTGACCACAGCAGGCTTTTCATTAGGAGGCGCCTCCTTCTTGGCCTTACGAAGCTTCTTGATCAGACCCAAGGGCTTGCGCTTAAGGCCACGATTGAAACGCCGACGGGCACGGGAATGGACGACCTAGAGTGCGAACCAATCCAGATTAGTCGGCGGAGGAATGAGCAGAGGGGAGTGATACACACATCAACGAGCTGCGAAGAGGGCGGGGTCAGTCAAAATAAGGATCAGTGGCGTGGTCAAAGTACCGACCTCCTCGTTGCTAAGATCTAGGAGTTTATCGAGCTCGATGCCACGGTAGGAAAAGGTTCGGAAGGTCCTTTTTTTCTTGAGCTCGGCAGCGAGTTGGGGGTCGGTAGCGTCAGCCATGGTTGGTATGTCGAGGGTGGGTTGGAGATGTGGATGATATGGTCTGAAGGGAGGGCGGGATATTCCGGCGGACTGTACAGTTGATCCCGCCATTGGTATGGGGGTAAACAATTCTACGATCGTAATTCTCACATCCATTGGATAGAATCCACAGGTCTTCCCTCGAGGATTAAAGGTATGGCGTGTTGTCAGAGTGCACCGCGTTCGAGGTTGTTGATACGTTCTTGATGCAGTGATTTGTGGCTATCGCATTTATTCAAACCCCCGTAAAACCCGTCCAAAGTGTGTACAAACTCGAACGAGAGCACACCGCCAGACTTTGACCTGATGACGATCGCAGATGCGTCACATTGCTGCCTACCTACTTCTCCAGATTGGAGGAAAAAGTTCCCCCTCCTCGAGTGATATCAAGAAGGTCCTCTCTGCTGTTGGCATCGAGGCCGACGACGAGCGGTTGGAGAAGTTGATCTCTGAGTTGGAGGGCAAGGACATTAACGCCGTCAGTCGCCCCGATTCTCGGACGCTCTCATCCGGTGCTGACTGATATTGTGCGGATGTATGGTTACAGTTGATTGCTGAGGGCTCCTCGAAACTGGCTTCCGTGAGTTTGATTGACGGCGCGTTTTGATCGGAGGCTGACCGTTGTTACCCTAGGTTCCCTCTGGTGGTGGGGGAGGAGGGGTTGTCGCTGCAAGCGGCGGTGGAGGAGGAGGTGCTGGTGCCGCACCCGAAGAGAAGGAAGAGAAGAAGGAGGAGGAGAAGGTTTGTTGTTCTATTCTGTCCCGTGCTCTGCTGCTTACCCACTGGCTGCGATCAGGAGGAGTCGGACGACGACATGGGCTTCGGGCTGTTCGATTAAACTGTCGTGTACATGTGTAGATTACGCTGAAAATGGACTGCCGTCGGCAACATTGGCTCCTCGCAGGCAGACGCCGAGACCCGGGCTGGACCGGCCGCCAGCCAAAAAAGGGATGGACGCCTGTCGACAGTTTTCCGCCGGTAGCCATCGTTAGGATGTGGACGGGGATCATTACTGCCTCCGAAGGGATGTGTCCAATCGGCGGTTGTGTTTCGCATACCTTTTTACCTTGGGCGATCACCTGAACCAGCACGCCCTCTCCCCCCTTCCCCCTCCATGAATCCCGGAACATCCCTCGGCTCCTCCATGTCCAACCCGCCCCCAGGCGGCGGGGGCGGTAAAAGCCAGCAACAAGGCCCAATCCAAGTCTCGTTCATGAAGAATCCCAAGAGAAAGCGATTGGCGAAGGTACCTCTCTTCTGTCCTCCCCCCCGCCGCTTTCCCCCCTCAGCCTGCGCTCTTTCCAGGCCTGTGATGCTTGTCATAAGAGCAAACGACGGTGTGACGGTACTGGTGCGCTCGGTTTCCCCTCGATGCCTAAATACCTACACTGACGACCCTTCGGGAACCAGCTCCATGTAGCAATTGGTGACGACTCCGCCCCATGAGCGAAGGTTCGAACGCGCTGACGACCCTCTTCTCGATTTCCTAGTTTCTTCGCGTCCAAGGACTGTACATACACCGATTCGTCTGGCCGACCCGTACCCGCACCCAAAGGTGCCGAACCCATGCACCACCGCTTCAGAGACGACACACGAGTTACGAGTACGAGGGAACCGCAAGTCCAGGAACCGGTCTCCCCTCCTCCAGTCCGCGACTCGCCACGAACAGCTATGACCTATAGTCTCACCCTTTCCTCATCAACCGCGGTCACTCTACCACCAACCACGAGGAAACGCCGACGGTCAGGATCTGATCCAGGGATGCCCTCCACCTCAGATTCCCAATGGACATCTGACGCGCTAATGCGACCCGCCGGCCTCGAGGCGAACATCGTTCGTGATCTTGTCAACTGTGCGCGTTTCCCTCCATTCATTCCCCCTTTGGTCGCTGTATCTCACGAGTGACTCCGCGCGTCCTAGTGTTTTTCGCGCATTGCCATCCGGGCCGAATGATAGTCCACAAGCCGACCTTCATGGCCGCTCTAAGCCAAAATAGGGTCGCCTCACATCTTATCTTGGCCATGTGCGCAATGTCCGCACCCTTTTCACAATCGCCGCAGGTCAGATCGCAGCCTCCGCGACTAGCAGGTATCAAGTTCTACGAGGATGCCCTCAACATCTTGTTCGATTCCTCAGGAAGATTGATCTGTGAGGCGAATCTCCAGACGGTCCAGAGTTTGTGCTTGCTTGAGATGCATGATGTCGTAGCCCAGTACTCGTGGACTAAATGTTATCGATATCTCGGTATGTATTTCCTCGCCGAACCTCATGGCACACTGATGACGATCTGTGATCAAGACATCGCTACCAAGATTCTTTTCGAAACCCTGGATATTGCATCACCCGAGAGTCCCCCCTTGTCGGCAAAGCCGACCATCCAGGAGATGACTCGCATGACAGAGCGTGAATGTGCAAGAAGATGTTATTGGATCGTCTACTTTCTTCACGTCCTCAGTACCGCGTGTACGAGGAACGTCAGGCGGTTCAGCGCGGAAAATATGCTCATGCGGCTACCCGTTGACGAAACGAGTTTCGAGCTCGGGATCCAATCCCAAACCCCCGGTAAGATCTCGCCCCTGATCGGGGCTGAACTTTTGAGCGCTGATGTGTTCTTCGTTTTCTACCCAGAATATCTGGATGAAATGGCCCCAAAGACGAATTACGTATCGGAGTTCGGGCACCTTACCAGAATCACGGCATTGTTTTCGCAGATGGAGGACGCCGTTGGTCAGTGACCTCCTTTTGGCTTCCGTGCTTTCGGATCAGGGTTTGATACGTTTGCATTCGTGCGGGCAGCGATTGTTGATGACGATGATCGGTTCATCTCTGCCTTGCAAGAGGCGAAAGAGGCGCTGAAGGCTCGTTCCCCCCCGCATTCTTGTTCGTGGAACGCCATTGACGTACTGATTACATAGTCATGGGAAGACTCGCTGCCCGACCACCTCCGGTACACAGAAGAGAATTTGCACATCATGAATTCCATGTATGAGACTCCGGCAAACACGGGCCCGTGGTGCTTTTTCTACATGCACGCTCTTCACTCGTGTTGTGAAATGTCAGCTTCATCGGTACGTTTTTCGATTGTTCCGCCGGCAGTTCTCCGGTGTTCGGTACTAACGGACTGTTGCCTCCGGAACTTTATCCTATTAGGAAATGCGAAAACGGTTCGGCGGTGGAAAGTTTATCGTGCCGAAGCAGGCCTCCGATGCCGGGGACCGCTGCCTGCGGATACTCGAATCTGTTGGCTCGCGGGCAAAAAACTTGAACTACCTCAGTGAGTATATCAACCTACTACCCGTCGGGGGACTCAACTCACCGTTTTTCTTCCATAGTCGCCCCTTCTCTGTGGATTGTCAGCAGGTACTTCAAAGAAAACCCCACCATGATCAGCGTCGATAGCGATTTCGAGACCGTTTGGGGCTGGAGAGCTTGCGAAATCTCTGAGACCTGGCGAAAACACAACGAGGCTCGGAAATTGGAGGCTGGTCAGTCTCAGAAGAAGATCACTGCCGGAGGAAGCTCGGGCCAGACGATCGGGAGACATCTTAGCGACCTAAAGATCCGAGGACCCTCTGCGGCAACATCATCGTCAATTGTGCCCGCTGACGATGCGGACGATTCTCACCAACCGTCGTCCTCCATAGCCACTAGGTACCCCGACGATTCAGATAGGCGAACCCTACCTTCACTGAAAGCTGTCGGGCTCCTGGACTCGTTCGAAACCAGGCGGACTAATGCTGAGGGAAAATCGGTACTTCCTCCACTATCTAAGGCTAGGGAATGGTGAATCGTTCCTGGCGTTCTTTTATCATGCTTTCTTCATCCTGTATGTATATTTGTTCGTTAGTATATCCACATTCCCTCCATTCCCTCAATCTCTCTGTTGCTCTTTATTTCTTTCGACGCTACACAGATCGCTATCGTTATTACGCTCGCTTCATTCCCCCCGTCTATCATTTCCTAGTTTGCTGGTTCCCTACCATGGATATCTCCTGGGGGGTAGGGTGGTGCTTGTTTCTTTATGCCGATGATCCCTGTCCAGGTCCACGGACCGGTACATATACGAAGGGTATCATGAGGATGTGTCTCATTGGGTGTAATTAGTACGTTGCAGCTCATGAAAGTAGTAGGAGTGTCATGGAAACGATTATAGAAATAGCCAACCAGGAATCTATGCCTCGAGCTTCTTGAGGTTGCGATGCAACTCTGGTTGGACGAGGGTGACCCGACTGAGCAACTTCTCGACCGCTGCGTCCTTGTTTTTGCCGAACTGTTGGGAGATCGCAGTCAATTTTGCGTCCGTATCCTTGTCTACGGTAGCCTGGACACTCTGAATGTTTCCTGCGTACTACGGGCCACGAGAATCAGTGCGAAATTCACTGTGTTGGGTTGATTAGATCATACGTACAGATGCCTCATGTGCCTTGAATTCTTGATCCTTTTGGGCTTTGTAGGCCTCAATCTCCTTCGTTGCATCCGAGTGGGCATCCTTGAGCTTTTGTGTGCGATCTGCGCTACCGGGTGAGTGCTCGGGATGAATAGATCACGAGGGGGGAATCATACATTGACGTGCCTGCTGAACGACCTTTTGGGCCTCTTTCTCGGCCTCGAGGAGGGTTTGAATGCTTTGAGATTGGCCGGCCTGCATGAAACCAGATCAATTCATCTCCGTCGAAGGGAGGGGGAGCGATTACCATCGTCTGTAGGCGGTTCGGGGGAGGAGAGGGCGATGTCACATAATGTGACGTTCTGGTCACACCTGCACCGATCTTGGGCGTCTCTTGCGCGTTGCCTGCAGCCTTCTACCTCCACAGGCTGTTTGCTCTGTCGGCGAGGCGAGGGCAAAGAGATATTTGGTTTTGTCCAGTTTCCAATGGCCGCTGCAGTCGTGGACCCGCTTCAGACCCTCTCCGCCGCGCTGGCGGCCCCGCCAGATTCCAGGGAGCAAGCCAACCTCCTCACCACCTTACGCGAATCCCTCGAAGCCCGACCCCAACCAATCCCCATCTTATGCACGACCCTCATCAAGAACGTGTCGGGCGCGAACGACTCCCTCTTGAAACGTTGGGTGTTGGATCTTTTGCATTTTGCGATATGCCGCTCCTCGCTGAGTATGGAGGTCCGGACAAACTGTTAGTGCTCCCCGTGTCTATTTACTTGGAGAATACATTTCTGAATGCCATTGTTCTCACTTTTTGTTGTTGTTTGGTGTCGTGTGAACAGTGTCTGCGCAGTCGCTTGAGGTCCTCGCGATGCTCTTGCACGATCATAATACTCAAACCATCAAGACCGTGATAGGATGTTTCGGCACAATGTATCCCCTGCTATTCCGTTCACTGTGAGGCACTTTCCGTGGCGCACATGCGTCTGACGGGTTGGATTTCTTTATACTGATACCGGGTTTCATTTCTCTCTCACAGGTGTTCGAATCGAAATTATCGGCAACAATGGGACGTTCTGAACGGCGCGAAAAGCCGGATTTTGGAGATGGTATACGCTCAGCACACCCCCGCAGGTGTCAGAATAGCCGCTATCAAGTTCATGCAGAGGGTTATCCTGGTCCAGACCAGAGGAGTGACCGATCCCAGGGTACGTCCATCCCGCCTGAAGCCCGCCGGCCCAGGATACTATTCCATTTCCGATTTGATGCTGAGGCGATCCCTTTCATATCTCGCATAGCTCCAAAATAAAAACGATCCGAATCTGTCCTTGTGTCCGCCTGACCATCCGTTCGTCCCGGTCCAGGCATTAGAAGCCGAGGGGATGAAGTTGCTCGAAGGCATCATCACGTTGTTTGCCCAGGGTTTGGGTGACTTACGTTTCATGGCAAACAACGTGGACTTCCTCTCCGCGATACTGAATAGTATGGGAAATCTCGTAAAACTTCGACCGGCGTTCGCTAGCTGGATTGTCTTGACCCTATCCAAATGGACACCAGCACCGCTCGCCGGTCTCCCAGCGTCAAGTATCCGCAGTGTCGAGAAGGCCATCAGGATCTTATTATATAATATCTCGAGGTAAGTTGCTTAATGTTTCCGGCGGCAGATTGCCTCGCAGTTTCTGACAGGAGCTCCAAGACACCCTAACGGCCAACCATTCGCGTCTCAGATTCACGACGCAATCGCCCTTCAGAATGCACGCATGGAAAGGGCTGCCGCTGATGAAAAGGCTCGGAAGTATGCGCTCCTGGAGTCCAATCGGAAGCGTCAACAACCCCCGACCACCCCGTCGGAAGAACCATCCGATCCAAAGCGCCCAAAACTCGAACACGAGAACGACGCAGCCACTACCACCTCATTCCTGGCCACCATTGATTTCACCCAGTTACCCGTGTCGCTAATCACAGACTTGGTTGTCGCCAATATCCAGGCCTTCACGGAACCTACATTAGTGGCACTTATCCAGACATACAGGCAGAACCAAGCGCTGTCTGCCCCCGTGATTGTGGTAGCTGGTCCTTCGACAGAAATCAAGGCGCCGACGCCTATCGCCCTTCCTGTGAAACTCCCAGAAATCGACTATGAGCCCACGCCAGAAGCCGAGGTCGCTCCTATCAAGGAGGAGCCGGTGGATCCATTGAAGATGGATATCGATGAAGTGGACCTCGAGTATGAGCCAGACCGTTTGAACCAAGAGGTAAGTCGCCGCAATCCTGTCATGATCGGCAGGGAAGCAATCGAATTCGAGATTGATAACGAAATCTTTGAAGCTATCCGGTGATGGGGAGATGATCGCAACAGTGGGCGGGGGAGTCGATGCGACAACCCAGGACGAACTTGTCCTTGGCGGTGGAGGAACCGTCGGGGGTTCGGGAGGGGCTGGAGGGGGGTTACAGATGATCGATTTCAAGTTACCTCCGCCCAAAGAGTTCTCGGAGGAGGATCGCGATCTACTGATAAGAGAATCCGTGACGAGGATCTGGACATGTGGAAGCGAATTCGTGGAAGACGCCTCCAGTGCAGATCTGTGGATGCTTCTCATGGTCAGGTTGGTAACGAGACTCGTAGAACCCCCTCTGGACGAGGCGGCCGTTGAGGCGGAAAAGGAGAAGACAGACGAACAGGAGGAAAGAGCCCTCGTGGATGTGAACTTCTATGGGAGACAGGATCGGATGAGGCAGACGTTGTGTAGTTATGTCATGGA
>Ga0307513_10001345_pt1 | contig 35496 bp, 24 predicted proteins | sample 15_EM_MG_FD_202174 | JGI IMG/M metagenome (GOLD analysis project Ga0307513, IMG submission 202174) | Populus trichocarpa ectomycorrhiza microbial communities from riparian zone in the Pacific Northwest, United States - 15_EM | ecosystem: Host-associated > Plants > Roots > Unclassified | place... | reverse complement strand
GTCAAGAAGATGATGATGGGGTTTCTTTTGTTATATTAAGGTTTTTCTAGGCCATACTTAAGGGTGCATGCCGGAGTTTTCCTGTAGTTAAATACGAAATAAACTCAAAGGATTTTACAAAAAAAAATAATACTGATATGTGGAAGAATTGAGGCAATTTTGTAAGTCATTGAGTGGATATGTTGTATTATGTAATCCTATATGCCTAGGAAGAAAAGAAAAGAGCGTAATGATTGCTTTTGCTTAAAGCTTAGTTTTCCCAACTATGAGTGAAGTGTAACTGGCTATTATACATGATCTAAAATATATTTTGCTATTTTTCACCCCCTGCACAACCTGGTTCATCCAATACTCCACAAATTTACTATGAATATTCTGTTCTAACAGGTAGGATCCTGAATTCTATTTTAATTCTAGTTGTCCTATGGGGGTTTTTAGTATCACAAACAGCATATAATAACTTCTAAGGAATGAGACTAATAGGAATAGAAGGTAATACCACTTGCTCCATAAATCCTAATATAATATTTGTGCAGTAGAATATCCTTTCCTGATAAATCTACCTAAGTTACAGTCAACATTTTGGAATCATGTATATCAAATGCATTATGTACTCAGAACTTACAGAATTTTTTTTAAAATTAAAGTGATCAACTGTAACAATCCTATTGTTGAACACCTATGCAACAGGCAACGACAGTCGTCTCCTGCGTAAGCCAGTCTCGCTTTTCCGCACCAAGGCATAGGAGGGTACTATCGTTTCAGATAGTACGGAACTGGCTTGCTTGTCTTCTTGTGATTGGTCAAAGGATACTATCTCTTCAGATAGTAGGATGGGTGGATTGTCGTGCTTGATGGAACTATCACAATAGTCCTATGTTCGGGCGGCCCGTCGAGACTATCACAATAGTCTCCGGGTTCTTAGAGCGTAGGCTCTCGTAGAGGAGGGTGTATGTAAAGAGAGTGAAGTGTAATCGTATTGCAATATCTTGAGTATAGAAAAGTACTTAGATGGTTACGTGAAGATCCTATCTCTTCATCGGAACCAAGCTCCTTTTATAGGCATCTTCCCACAACCCCAACCCTGGTGACTCGTCACCCTCGCGTAACATAGCCCCCATGACTCATAATTAGTCATGGCGCGAAATCCATCAGCTGATTCTTACGAATCAGCTGCGCACCTTCTCTTTTCTTGATCCAAACCCATAAACTCGATCATGCGCTCAAATGAGTCGCATGCGTAAAACCCATGACTCGTATTCCGAGTCATGTGCGAAATCATTACATCATGTGACGTCACAATCGTGACGTCATGAAACCATTAACCAATCATAATCAACCAATGACTCGCAAGTGCGCAGTCATGTGAAACCTATGAGTCAAATGACGTCATAGTGCAAAAACCCAACATACCTCATGATTAATAAGTATTAGTCATGTGAAATCTGCCATGATTAGTCACGATTTGTGACATTAGCTCCCGTCTCCCCCTAGCATCGGTCCCTCGATGCTAATTGCCCAAGTCGAGCAACTTCCGCCCAACTCTTCTCAACTCTTTCTTTAGCTCGTGGTTCCCGCGCTCGAGCTCCTGGTTCCCTTTTCTCCCATCGTCCAGTTCTCTCTTCAATCTTCCCAGGCTGAATCCCGATCCTGCAACCGTCCTGCGAAGCCCTTGGATGTCTTCCTGGAGGCGCCCTATCTTGGCCTCCTGGTCCGCTACCTTCCGTCGGTAGTCGTCCTCGTTTTTTAGGGATTTCTCCCTTCCGTCCAACAGTTCCCGGATCTGCTTGTGTAAGGCCTCGATATCGAGTTGTGTTTTTTCGCTCCCCTCCCTCTCCTGTCGTGTCCCCACGACACCTTTCCTTCCGACACAGAACTTTGGGTCTCAATGGTACCGGTGCCAGTGTGAAAGGTCCTTCTTTGTTCCGTCCTTCTGCGGGTAGTACCCTGCGTCCACCTTGTATTGGACATGTGTTGGGCACTTGTCGTTGTAGCATTCCTTCCAGCTCCTGGTGGAATGCCTCGCCTTTCGTTGCTGATTTTTTGACATATGGGCCGCTTGGGCCTCTTCCGGTGCTGGTGTATTTGTTTTGTATGGCTGGCTCCAACCGGATTGCGTAGCACTGGATTTCTTTGGGTACCATCCTCGTGCCACTTTCTCGCTGTCGTGCACCCAGCAGTTGTCGTTGTAGCACCCCGTCCAATGGAGTACATCATGTTCTTTTTGCTTTCGTGCCGCTTCTTCCCAGGCCGAAGGTGAACGGTATGGCGGGCTTGTCGGTGTCATTTCTGGCAAGCCTATCGTTGTCCCCCAATTTTCCTGAGGGGTTGGTGTCTTCGGTGGGCGTGGAGGTGCTTCCTCCTGCTTCTGCGATACGGAGACGAGCACCTCTCCGTTCTCCTGTTCCTCGAGTTTGATCGAGGTGCGGCTTGTTTGGGTAGCGGGAGTGGAAGTTCCGCTTTGCGAGGTCTGCATTTTCGAAGTTGTCAGCGGGGTACCAGGTTTTGTCGTGTTCTGGTGAATATCCTGTCCACTTGGCTCTGTATTGGAGCTTGTTGTAATGCAGACGTGAGTCGATTATTTCTTCGAGTTCGTATTCTGGTTCTCCTTCAATAATGATAGGAGGAGGGGGTTCCGATCGTTGTGAAGGAAGCTTGTTGTCGTTGTAGAGCTCTAGAAGAGAGATGTGGAATGTGTTGTGTATTCTCATCGAGGCCGGGAGGTCCAGTTTATAAGCGCTGGTTCCTATCCTTGCCAAGATTTTGAATGGTCCAATCTTCTTGTAATCAAGCTTCTTGCATGGTCTGGTAGTCCTGATATTTCTTGGTAGTAACCATACCATGTCTCCTTGCTGCAAGTTGGGATCGGGCTTTCGCTGTGCATCGTAGTATTCCTTGTGCCTTAATTGGGCTTCCGCCATTTCCGCCCTTAGTGTGTCATGTAATTGACTCATATCTTCTGGTGACGTCATTTTTCCTTGGATCAGGTGTCCGATGGCCTGAAATTCGGGGTTTGTTCCGTAATTTGCGAAGAATGGCGTGTGCTTGGTACTTTCTTGATATTCATTGTTGTAGGCGAATTCGGCCATTGATAGGAGCTCCTTCCAATCGTTCTGCTGGTAGTTGACGTAGGCTCGCAGGTATTGTTCTAAAGTGGAATTTGTCCGTTCTGTTTGGCCGTCCGTTTGTGGGTGGAAGGCCGTGCTCAACCTCCTTTCGATTCCTAGTTTCTTCGTGGTTTCTTTCCATAGGTCCGATGTCAATATTGAGCCTCGATCCGTGATAATGTCTCGTGGTAGGCCATGCAGTCGGAATATTTCCCTCATGAACGTCTCTTGGAACTGCCGCGCGTTTATGTCCTTCGTGCTTGGTATGAAATGAGCCATTTTCGTCAGCCTATCGATGACGATTAGGACTGCATCCGATCCTTCCGATAGTGGCAAATCTGTGATGAAGTCCATTGATATTGACTTCCATGGTCGGTCTGGGGCTTCGTTAGGCTTCATCAGCCCATAAGGTGCATGTCGTACGACTTTTGTTCGCTGACAAATGTCGCAGTTCTTGACGTATTGCTTGATTGTTTCCCGCATCTTTGGCCAATAGTATTTTCGTTGGACGAGTTCCGTGGTTTTAGCTGTCCCTCCATGTCCGGCCTGATGAATGCCGTGGTGTTGTCGTATAACGTTGGTCCTTATTCCCTCATTATTAGGAATCCAAATCTTTCCCTGGTGCCAGAGGTATCCGTCCTTCCACTGGCATAATCCTAAGGCCACCCCTTTCATTTCTTTGCTTCCTTTGTCCCGCGCTTCTCTTATCATTTGGATTTCCTCATCCTTGGCCGATTCATTGCTAATTTCTTCGTTGTTATTGGTTTCGAAAGTCGTTGTTTCCATCTCCTGTATGGTAGTGTCGAAGTATTTCTCTTTTGGCAAAAGGATTCTTTCTTTTTGTGTGAGCCTTTCGTCTCCTTCTTGGGGCATGTCTGCTTTTCGCCTTGTCAAGGCATCCGGCTTGCCTCCTTCTTTTCCGGGTCGGAATTCAATTTTGAAGTCGAAGCCGCTTAAGACTTCGCTCCATCGTATTTGTCGGTCAGTCAGTTCCTTTGTTGTTGTAAACCTTATTAGGTTTTTGTGGTCGGTTAGGACCTTGAAGTGCTGCCCACTTCCTCTGAGGTATCGCCTGCATTCCTTGAGTGCTTGAACTATGGCTAATAGTTCTTTGTCGTGTACGTCGTAGTTGCATTCGGCAGGCGCGATGGTTTTTGACCGATATGCTATCGGCCTCCATTTTCCGTCTTCATCATGTTGAGATAATATGCCTGAGCAGACATATTTTGAGGCGTCGGTTTCGACCAGGAGTGGTCTCCCTGGTTTGAAGTATGTCAACACCGGGGTTGAGCATAACTTTTGTCGCAATTCGTCGAATGCCGTTTGTTCCTTGTCTCCCCATTCCCATTTGACGTCTTTCTTGGTTCCGTCGTATAGGGGTTTGGCTGTCCTGCTGAACCCTTCGATAAATCGTCGATAGAAGTTGCAGAATCCCATGAATTCTTGAATTCCTTTCTTGTTGGTGGGTGGTTTCCAATCCCATATAGCTGCTGTTTTTACGGGGTCCACTTTGACTCCTTCGTTGTTGATGATGAATCCTAGGTATTCCGTTTCTTGTTGGTGAAACTCGCATTTTGACGGCTTGAGTTTCATTCCTTGCCTTCTGATGGCTCGGATAATGGCGGCCACATCCTTTTGGTGTTGTTCCAGGCTGTCAGAATATATAAGGACATCGTCCAAATATACTATGCAGCATATATCGATGTATGATTGCAAAGTCCTGTTGATCCATCTCTGGAAAGCCGCTGGTGCATTGGTTAGCCCAAAGGGCATAACCAAGTATTCATATGTGCCGTATTTCGTGGTGAAGGTTGTTTTCCATTCATCTCCTTCCTTGATTCTGACGTTGTGATAGGCATCCTTGATGTCTAATTTTGTGTAGTATTTGGCCGTTCGTAGCCTGTCCAAGGCTTCCCCTATCAGCAGTAGGGGGTATCGGTCCTTCTTGGTGACGTAGTTGAGTGCTCGATAGTCGACACATAGTCGGAGCTTTCCATCCTTCTTTTTGACGAACATGATTGGAGATCCTCCGTCTGAGTAGGTTTCTCTTATCCATCCTCGTTCTTCCTTTTGCTTGATGTAATTCCAGAGTTCTTCCAGTTCGTCCTGGGAGAGGGCGTAAATCTTTTTCATCGGTAGTTCTTGCCCTGCTTCAAGTTTGATGTCCAGGTCCACTCCTGGTCTGTGAGGGGGTAGCTCTGTTTTTTCTTCTTCTTCGAATACGTCCAAGTATTCGTGGTACTCTGGAGGCACCATTTCCTCAAGTTTCCTTTTCTTTTGGTATTTTCCGCTTTTGATCGCTAGTTCGGTGCTAATGTTGACTGATTCTAGGCTTATTCGTCCTTCCTTTTTGTTGTATTTGAGGATCCCCGTGGTCGTGTCAGGCTGTCTGTAGAACTTCCCAAAAGCTCGTGCACTAATCGCACAGATCTGTGTTTTGGAAGTTCCTGTACTTCCGAATCCTTGTCGACCTCGGTCGGTTTTGTCCAACTTAGGAACTTGATAACAGTCGCTTTCGACTATTTTCTCCGTGATGAGTTGTGCGATTCAATCGCCTTTTTGGATCTGGTAGTCCTGGTCGCTCATATTTGCTAATAGCACTTTGATTTCGCCCGTATAGTCGGAGTCGATTACAGCTGCATTGTCATCAATCTGATATTTCACTGCCATGCCGCTTCGTGGTGCTATCCGTCCATAGGTTCCTTCTGGTGGTGTAATTGATATTCCCGTTGGGACAACATCTTGTCCTCGGGCAGGAATAGTCTTTTCTTTGTTTGCGTACAGGTCGTGTCCTGCAGCCTTTGCCGATCCTCTAGTCAGTAACTTTGCTTGAGGGTCAAGTAACCTAACTTGTATCCTCTGATCTTTCTTGCTTCGGGTCGCGCCGAACTCCACTTTTAAGTTCTCTTCTCGCGCCTCGTCTTCCGGTATTGCGTATACCGTTGGTGATTCTTTTAAACACCATGTCGTACACCGTTCGCTTTCGAAGGTGATCTTTCCTTGGCCCCAGTCAATTCGGGGACTGTGTTGCTTTAACCATGGCATTCCCAAAATGACCTCATGGTTGGGTAGTTTAGCCACTTGGAAGGTCGCCAATTCCCTATGGCTACCAATGTCCCTAGGTACTTTCGCTGTATGGGTGATTGGTTCCATAGCGCTGGGTTGACCGTCCGCGAGGTAAACTTCTCTTGTCGTTTTTGCTCGCGTGGTTCTGATGTTGTATTGGCTGCAGAACCCTTTGTCGATAAAGTCCTCGGTTGCGCCCGAGTCTATCATCGCATTGATTGTAACTTGTCTTTTCGTGCCGTGTAGTCGTATCTGGACCATAATATGGTCGTTTTCGTTATCCAATGTTTCCGTGTTGTTCAGTGCCGCGTATAGGTTCCTCATCTCAATGCACTTTACCTTGGTCTTGTCCCTCAGACCATTGCTTACTGGGGACTTTCTTCGTTTCCCGACTCCTCTTCAGCTCCTCTTTCGACCTCCATTTCTCGTGCTTTGGCTGGTGGCCTCCATTGCTTCTTGTTGTCGGTTTTTGGTTCCCAGGTTGCTCCCTCTTTATTGTTTGCTTGGCTTCGGCAGGCCGCGGCTCTGTGTCCTGGTTTGGCACATTTGAGGCATAGATTTGCCCTTATTCTTCGTTGGTATTCTTTAGCCGAGATGTTGAATCCTGGTCTTCTTCGGGTAGCGTCCAATTCCATTGGATCGCCTCGGTTTTCATTAACCGGCGTAGGTCGGAACGTTCCATTGACGTTTCGTGGCGTTGTATCGAACTTCCCCGTTGGTCTGCCTTTTCTGATGTGGTCCATCATGCTGTGTTTGTTTTCCTTCGCGATTGCCCATCTGGTGATGTCCAGAGTCGTGTTGAGATTGTCTGTTTCGCCTGCTTCCCAGTTGTCTTGTAGTTTCTTTGACATTCCGCCCAATAGGAGTCTGGTCAAGGTTCCCTCGTCGTATTCAGTTTCTGCCGCTATCATTCTGAATTCATTGGCATATTCCGTCATCGTTCTTCCACTTTGCGTAATGCCTGTGATCTTGTTTTGAGCCGTTTCTTTGGCATCCACATCTCCGAAGTGTAGCTTGAGGGTTTCCACAAATTGCCCCCATGTCTCCCAGTCTTCTTCGAGTCTTCCTTCGACGTAGGGTACCAGCCACTGTCCGGCCGCTCCCCTAAGGAGTGATTTGGCGTAGGTTATTTTTTTGTGATGTTGGTCTTCGTTCCATCCCAAGCCGTCGAAATAGATTCCTAGTTGGACCAGGAATATTCTCAATTTCGTTCTTTCTCCCTCGAAGTGGGATGGTTGTTGGACTCGAGGACGTTGTTCTGTTCGTGTAGCTATTTGAGCTACTGATTCCGCAAGTTGATCGCCTGTCAACCCTACTAGCGGGTTTGGCGCTGGCGCCGGTGCTGGTCCTGGGACAGTACTCATCCTTCTTGCTTTTGGGGTAGTTGGTGAGAGGGTTCCCTCTGGCGATTCTTCTTCTGGTGTAACCGGGCTTGCTGTTCTTTGAGATCTCTCGTGGGAAAGTGTGGTGTTAAGTGCTTCTTCTAGTGCCGATCCTAGGTCGAGTGATCCTCCGTCTGGTGGGTCAAGTTCGATTGGTGACGCTAATCCTTGTGTTGGTAACTCGTCCTCTATAGGATCGATGTCCGTGGTGTCGTTGGGTGTTGCGAAGAGACGCAACCAAATGTAACAATCCTATTGTTGAACACCTATGCAACAGGCAATGACAGTCGTCTCCTGCGTAAGCCAGTCTCGCTTTTCTGCACTAAGGCGTAGGAGGGTACTATCGTTTCAGATAGTACGGAACTGGCTTGCTTGTCTTCTTGTGATTCGTCAAAGGATACTATCTCTTCAGATAGTAGGATGGGTGGATTGTCGTGCTTGATGGAACTATCACAACAGTCCTATGTTCGGGCGGCCCGTCGAGACTATCACAATAGTCTCCGGGTTCTTAGAGTGTAGGCTCTCGTAGAGGAGGGTGTATGTAAAGAGAGTAAAGTGTAATCGTATTGCAATATCTTGAGTATAGAAAAGTACTTAGATGGTTGCGTGAAGATCCTATCTCTTCGTCGGAACCAAGCTCCTTTTATGGGCATCTTCCCACAACCCCAACCCTGGTGACTCGTCACCCTCGCGTAACATAGCCCCCATGACTCATAATTAGTCATGGTGCGAAATCCATCAGCTGATTCTTACGAATCAGCTGCGCACCTTCTCTTTTCTTAATCCAAACCCATAAACTCAATCATGCGCTCAAATGAGTCAAATGACGTCATAGTGCAAAAACCCAACATACCTTATGATTAATAAGTATTAGTCATGTGAAATCTGCCTTGCTTAGTCACGATTTGTGACATCAACCCATATTTTTGAAATTTAAATAAAGCATTCAGTTATAATACTTCCATCTGCTATTATAATCATATTATTATGATAATCTGATTGATTTATTTGATTACTAATTAAAAGGAGAATATAGTAATGTATAATATTATTCTGATATAATATGGTTATGAAGTATTTTTCTGCCCCTAAACTTGAACCCTATTATTTGCAATTAGATTTTGCCATAAACTACACGTGCTATTAATCCGATAAGGAATTGTATTTTGTAATACTAGTAGCCTACATTATGAACAGCTTCTATCATACTGTGATTTTCCCATATTATACACTGGTTTGTGGATTCGGCAAGCGGAAAAACACACCTCACGCCCCAAAGATTTATATATACCTAAAATATTCAATAGAAAAGGTAATCTGGTGACGCTGGACTTAGTTTTCAAAACACTCTGCTTCTCTCCTAGCTTCCAGCCAATATCTAATATAGTTTTTTAATTCAGTGTACATTACCCCAAGTTCCTTCTCCCTCCCGCTTGCACTTATCCACCGTCATGACGTGGCACTCGTAGGAGATCTAATATTCAATTTTACCTCCAGCATATCTCTCCACCCCTCCACGGATCCCCACAGTTGTGGCTATTTCAGTACACATTTCCACTAGCGACAACACAGCCATCTGTCCTCGCAGAGGTATGAGAACTACTCTTGTATGTGCACCTTGGTGTAACGTGTGCTTCCCAACATCCCAGGCAGCCATCTCCAAGACTGGCTCAGCCAATTGCATTGCCCAGACCTGCATATGGATTGTTGAATGCGTTATCATACAGAAGAACCTCGCCAAGGGTAGCCAGCACTTCCACATTGAGGAGCAGCAACCGGACGCTGGCCGGGGCTCGGGCCACTACAGCCCCAATACCCCTCAGCGCGTGGGTAAGTGTAAGTAGTGGCAATTCACACGCTCTCCCGTGTATCACTTAACCCCTCCACATACCCATCGGCCCTTCCTCTGAGTTACAGTATTCCCAGGAGCGAAGAACTGAGAAATGTCCCTTGACCCCATCCCCACTACCAATATTCCGAACACTTTAAGCGTCAGCCACTCTTCTCGCACTAATCTCGCTGTTCTTAACAACCGCCACTGCTTTAACACCCAGATCAACGTCACCAATGCCTCGTCTGGTGTCCTGGCATGGTTGTCTCCTCTCCAACCCCGGATCCGTCATTTCAGCCTTGAAGCACAGCGCGTTGAGGGCGTAGGCCACTGGCTTCTGCGGACAGAGCAATTCCGGGCCTGGCACAGTCTTGATGGCCTGTGTGAAAGACAGAAGGCCACCCTGTTTTGCTACGGCAACCCTGGGGTAGGCAAGACATACATTTGGTGAGATGCCATCTAGGAGGGGAGTAATGACAACGAACCATCACCTGACAAGTAGTAACTTTAGTTCACTAGTGATAGACACATTATGTCTTGAGGCCCGCAGAGCAGGAGGGGGAAATACGGCCGTCGCCTGCTTCTATTTCGACTTCGCGGCTCAAAGGGAGCAGTCTGCTGCGAATACGTTGGGTGCTCTGCTGCGACAGGTCGTCTGTGGTTATGACCAAATTCCCAACGAAATAATGGAGGCATTTCAAAAGTGCACAAGTGTCATCGGTGGTCGCAGGCTCCAACTCCGTGAAATCGTCAATCTATTGGGGAGGCTCTCGTCCTCGCGGCCCACATTTTTCTGTCTCGACGCTCTGGATGAATGCCCTGCAGCCGATCGAGCCAAGATCCTTCTGTCACTCAAGGACATCCTCAAAATGGCCCCAAGGACTCGAGTGTTCCTGACCGGGAGGCCACATATACGTGCTGAAGTGAAGAGGCACCTCCCGGACGCAGCTGTCGTATCGATAAGCCCCCGAAAGGATGACATTATCCAATACATCCAGGCAACACTTGAGAAAGAAGATCCGACTCCGGACGAGATGGATGAGAGGTTGAGGGCAGAAATTCTGGAGAATCTGGAACCTGTCTCGGAGATGTAAGTATGGTCAGCTGGGTGGGGGATTCTGTCCATATTCTCCGCTGACAAATATATATCAAGGTTCCTCTTAATCTCTCTGAATTTGGGTCAAATTCTACAGGAGACAACGAGATATCGTCGACGGAGAAGGCTCAGGGTAATAGCGGATGGGTTGGGCCTGGGGGGTGCTTACGATGCAACGATCGCACGGATCAGAGCGCAGAGTATCCACCAATCAGGGCTCGGAGTAGCTGCTTTGATGTTGATATGTCATTCAGAACGGCCGCTGCGAGCGGAGGAGCTCTGCCAGGCCTTGGCCGTCGAAATAGAATCGGGGAATTATACTGCCGACAATGTTCCCTCCATACGGACGGTGTTAAGCTGCTGTCAAGGACTCGTTGTGAAGGATGAGGAAGGGCCGACCGTTCGGCTAATCCACTTCACACTCCAAGAGTATTTGACCAGCCATCTCAACCTTTTCCAGAGCCCTCACGCGACAATTGCCGAAACCTGCTTAACATATCTGAATTCGCGCCAGGTGGTAGATCTTTCCGCCTCCGGCCATCACAACACCCAGCACATGGCCTTTCTCGAATATTCGGCTCTATACTGGGGAGCCCACATGAAAAAGGAATCCTCAACTCGCGGCACATCGCTTGCAGTCGAGTTCTTCAGCCACTATGAACGTCACATATCTGTTAAACTACTCTTGGAGCACACTCTCGGTCGGAATTTCATTAGCTCAATCTCCGGCTTTTCCAGGTTCGGAGGGCTGCACTGTGCGTCCATGTTCGGGGTTGTTGAGGTTGTGAGGGCTTTAATAGGGATAGGTGGTGTCGATATAAACCGCGTGGACGATACCGGTTCGACGCCGCTTATATGGGCTGCCAGGAATGGGCATGAGCAGGTGGTGGAGCTTCTCCTGGGACAGGGGGGGATCGACCCTAATAAGCCAGACCACTACCGCCAAACGCCAATCTCGCATGCTGCCGAGAACGGACATGCCGCTGTAGTCGAACTGCTACTGAGACGGCAAGACGTTCATCCTAGCAGGCAGGATATATGGGGTCAAACGGCGCTGTCGTATGCTTCGAGAAGGAGGGATCAGCTTGTCGCGCAGTGGGAAACTACTTGAGAGCCCTGCCATCACAGCCAATTAATCCCCAAGAGATACCGCCTTCCTTCCCATCTCCGCATCCCTGAGACCTTAAGCGTCACAGCCTTCTGGTTGGTGCTCTGGGATACACACCGACGGCCCGCCCTCACCATCTCGGGTGGCTCCCCCTCAACCCCCGAGATGTCCGATACCCCGCCTCCAGCAATCTCGGCTCCTACACGCCTAGCACATACCGTGCCTCGGACGAAACTTCGCGCTAAGTCCCTTGAGCGTCCTTTTTACACATCTCACAGAAGGCCCTTCGATATCTGCTTGGATTACTGGACGGTGGCCCATCATTTGGCTTATTTCATGTTCAAATTCAGTGCAATGTGCGCGGAAGCCTTCGCTTGTGCTCCCTTGCGGGTGAAACTTTGGGATAATTATTCACCATATCTGTCACTACTTCAGGTAACGCGATGATACCCTTTGTATGAATGATCTTTTTTCCTCCATCTTTTCATATGCTCTTTCATTCTCTGCTCTGTCCCGTGATATAAATACACATTAGACACTAAATCACCTAGCTCGTAGATGTATAGAAGGACAAAAACAGTGGCAATAACTTCTGATATCCTAGTGATAAGGAATATTTTGGAAAGCATCATGTTTTTAAAAATTTAGATGATATGCTGCAGCTACCTATGTATATATCGCAATTTTGCGCTTTAGCTAAGACAATGCGATTCGATTCGAAGAATCTTTCCAAGGCCCTTAATATCTCCACAGTATTCTAGTTTTTCGTTAAAGCTATCCCCCCGCCCCCCACCACCTACAGCTAAGAACGAACCGGACTCACCATTCCATAACCAGACACCTCCTAATATGACGATGTCACAATATTGCGACACCCCTAGTCAGCAGGGAGGCTACCGTTCCTTCGCATAGTGCTATAAATGCCACAGCCGAAACAGAGTCATTAGGAGGCCAGGAGCCAGACACCTAAAATCCTGTTCGCGTCATGTCAATTAAATCCGCCTATATCTTGTGTGAAAAATTGATAGTATTAACAAAGCCAAATACCCCCCCACTCCCTCCCAACTCCCCGAGCGGTGCCCTACTAACATTACCCAGCTATCATAAACGAATATCGGCCCCCCCCCTCTGGCCAACGTCGCGCTCCATATATGGACTCACCCAAACCAAAGCCTCAAAACCCAGGCTTCGCAGCCTCCAACAACGCTATCCATAGCCCAATATGACCAACCCCATACCCCGTTGCTACCGATCCTATCTAGATGCTCTCGTTTCCCCCCGGGGATGGGTGTTTTTCTTATTTCTCTCGTTAAGCCCCGCGGTTTATTCGCAGCTAGCGACAGGAAAATCCATGGGACTCACTGAGGTATGATACGACCTAAAAACCCACATATCAAAAGAAATCCTCTCCCTGAAATACCCTCCAATCCCACAGTCCCCGTCGTATGGAGCCGACTGCACATCCTACCCCAAAACAAGAAAGGCAGGTAGAAAAAAGACGAGCACCACGAGTAGACTCCGAGAAACGAAGGAAAGTCACTGTAAAGACGACACACTTCCCATTTTCATCCCCCCAGCCGTAGCGAAACAGGGCAAGCCCTTTCTCTCGTTTTAAGGCCAAGAAACCGATGGTGATACGCGTAGCCGTGGCCCGGCCTGCGGAGAGGTGTTTCCGTTTCCGATATCAGTAGCGAGGAATTCCCGGAGAAGTGTTCCTGCTCCAGACAGCTATCAGGCGAGAGTGCCAGTATGGAAGGCGATAATTCGGTGGCTGTATGGTACTAGCCATAGTGTCTTTATCTCACGATAAGTTCCTTCCCACGAACCTGTGAAGATCCAAGTTCAGTCTTGCGGGGAGCGATCGTGAGTTCGTCCTCTGCTCTACCCCGTGACCACCCTCCCAAATGGGATGGCGAAAGTGGGGTCTAGAACATAATGGAGAAGGAGCTTGCCGTCAGCGGTGGGCATGGCATACCGGGATCCCGAATACCAACCCAACACTACCCAAACCAACACATCGCTTAAGACCAGCGATACTCGAGTACACCTTCTCCACATATCCCGACTATGCTGGCACGAAAAACCGACAACTCCCTAGTTATGACCGCACGCTATCCCCCCACCTCCTCTGACCGTCTCGGCTGATCAGTCCCGTTTACCCCACCAACCGCCCCATCAACACACCTTTCCCTTGTCACTAGCATTCGATATCTAACACTCGGATAGCCCTCAACCTTCACTGAAGAGTTACCAGAAACCTCTCGAGATACGGGGTGAGCCACCGCAGCAGAAACCTATACCACAAAACGAGATAAGCGTACTGCATTACCAGGTTTTTTCGCCTGCCGCTAGTATGATACAAGTACGTTGAAGTAAGAGCTTTCCTTGCAATCCATCTCAAATTCACAATAAAACGCCTTCTTTTAACCCTTTATGGCAATAACCAGGCTCGTTTTGGACTCTTCCTGGTTGCATTGAATGCTTTGCTTCAGCCCCTACTTTATTTCAACGTACTTGGGGCAGGCGAATAAAACCAGGTAATGCTGGAGTGTTCCAACAACCCGGCACTCCACCGTACCTTACACGACTAACACCATACGGTAAATTACGGTAAATCACACTTACGGCAAGAAGATAGAATACCCGGAACTGGCGTTTCCCACCAGATTCTTAAATTCGGATGTTGGGTAATCCTGTCTTCCACCCTGTGCGTTTATCCCGGGCTGAAGGAACCTACTTGTATCTAACCGCTGCCCCCTCACCCCTTCCCCCGTGATAAAAAGAAGTTCGCACAAGGCCGGAGCACTAGTGCACTGTATTTAACAATACCCCTTAGTACAATACGAAAACCTCCCCACAATCTCTCCTCCCGTCATTTTTTATTTTTTTCTCGCAAGAATATCTCTGCGAACTTGACCCCCGGGAGAGGGGAATATCGAGAGCACTTCCAACAGCCGACGAAAGAACGACAACCCCCCGCAAAATATTGGCTAGGATAGACATCGAGAAAGAAACATCATCTCTTATCATCATGGCTTCTATCTTCGTTTCTTCATCATACTAATTTACCCAGACCCAGCCCCACCGGCTACTTTCTGGGTTCTTCGTGCCGGGTTATCAGAGCCGGAATTACCCCCTTTTCCCTGTTTTCAATTAGCCGTCAAAGTACAGTAAATAAGACATTCTAGCCGAGTGGTTAAAGGCAACAGACAAGAAATCTGTTCCGATCGCGAGCACACAGGTTCAAATCCTGTCGATGTTTTTTTGTTTCAATTTTTTGTATTCTCACTGATGGAAATAAAAAACCTAACCCTGGTGATCAGGATGGGTTCCATATGATCGCATGAGTATCGTTCCGGTTGTCGATAATACACAACATCTCGATCAACGCGATGGGGGGACGCCTTGACATAAAACTGGCACCAAGACAGCAGAGTTTTATTTTATTTTATTTTTTATTCCAATTTTTTAGGGTTAAAGGCATAATTGTATCTCTTTCTAAGCCAACATTATGCCGAGGCGTCCGTCAATCGAGGTGTTGTGTATTCGTAGAGACGGCAGGAACTATACCACACTTATGATCTACTGTAAGTTAAAGCCCCCACGAGGGCCGGCAAACGGCTTCTGGTAAGTTTGACGTATATGTAACCTACCGCACGGTAGTGTATCGTATCTCATGGTATCATAACTTACCATACCTACCTTCCCGTTCGAACCATAAATTCCCACGAGTGACCAGCCATGATCACGCACCCCTCACCCCAAAACATCCAGCGCGAGAAGAGGTACCGTAAGTATCATACTCGAACACAAGAATTTGTGTTCTATGTCCTTGTGATTACCTCTCGTAGTAAGGCGCTGTATATTTTTCTCTTTTTTTTTCTTTTCTCCTCACTTGAGGGCTGGGTTTGGGGATTTCAACAATATAGCAGATATCATAACTCTTATGTCCGAGTACTCACGGTATGCAAAAACAGAAGAGAAAAGAAAAAGGGCATTCGAGCGCCAGGGGAAGGAAAGTAAGTAGGGACCGTCGAAATTAGAGCGCGCAGTTAAATAATCCTAGCCGTGGAGTGGAGCAAAAAATTTGAATGGGGATTCTTGGGGGGGGGGGGTGCGGAAATGACTGCTAGGCGGGATACAAGTATAATAGATTATTTATTAACCCAACCCACATTGCATAGTAGCGTGCATCTTCAAAACACTATGTAGCCTGGCCCTATGAAAGATCGTCCGATGACTTTACCGATATTAGGAGAGGGTGCGTAATAGGTTTCCGGAAGAGGCTTCTATCGAAGTGTGATGTTGGGTCGTAGAGTGGGGGACCGCTCACGCTCATTGGCTAGCCCTACCCTAAAATTCTCCAGCCTATCGGGTACAACACTCACCGGAGATCCTGATCAACCAATACGGTGCCACCTCAATTCCAATCCCATCGCCTTCATTCGGTCCCTAGTCTACCGCCAGTTGCACACCAACTCCGCCTTGAACTAGCACCTCATACCACATCACCATAGCACTCCGGAACCATAAGCTGAAGAAGTAGAAAAGAAAAAAAGAGGTGATCTATTTTTAATAAGAACCACACACAACACCAAACCCCGCATTCTACCGTTCCGTAGCGTACCATACCATGCCGTCCTAGACCAGACTAGACTAACAAACTGCCTTACTAACAAAATGATTCGTAGCACATACGTGAGACTCATGCACAAAAAAAACGCAAAAACAAACGCAAAATGAGGAAATTGAAGGGAAAAAAAGGATACAACTCCCGACGGCAAGGTACCATGCACACAATAAAGGGAAATATGAAAAAGTGAGACGAAATGAAAAAGAAGGAATGAAGACGCTCAACTAAATGGACGAGAAATGATAAACCCCAACCCGCCCACAATTACCAACTCAAGTCAATGAAAGAGGAGGGAACAAAGAGACATCCTAACCAAGCAACTTGAACTTCCGCAAACCCATCCCCGAGAAAAACTTTCCGAATCCCTTCACCAACCCCTTCTTCTCCTTCCCAGCGTCTTTGGCGTCCTTCCCATCCTTCCCGTCCTTTACACTCTTGCCGTGAGCAGAGTCAATATGTGCCCTCAACTCGTCGGTATTTTCATACAAAGTCTGGGATGTAGCCGGGCACTGTGGGCAGATGATTGTAGAACGGGACGCAGATGCGGTTACAGACTCGACGGTGGAGGTCGGGGCAGGAGTGGAGATGAGGGATTGGGTGATGGTGCGGGGGGCGCGTGGGCGTTCTTCTTTTGCAGAAGCCGAGGGGGCCGGAGAGGAGGTTAGTTCTAGGTTCAGTTGTGGCGTGGCGGGGGGAGGGGTGGAGGGATTGGAGGGGGACGGTGAGGGGGCGCGGATGGCGTCGAGCTTGGAGGGAGCTGTGGCCTCTAGGATGACTGGCTCAGGGGTGTCAATGGCTTGCTCGGCAATAACAGCAACAGCTGGCTCGGCAATGGCGGTAACAGCTGGCTCAGCAATGGCGGCAACAGCTGGCTCGGCAATGGCGGCAACAGCTGGCTCGGCAACGGTAGAAACAGCTGGCTCGACAATGGCAGCAATAGCTGGCTCGGCAATGGTAGCAATAGTTGGCTCGGCGATGGCAGTAACAGCTGGCTCGGCGATGTCAGTAACAGCTGGCTCGGCCATGGCACCAATAGCTGGCTCGGCAACGGCGGGTTCGGTGACAGTGACGGGCTCCTCCTTAGCGGTTTCCGGGATCGGGATAGGCACCGGTAGGACGTCGACCTTTGCGATGGAGGGCTCGGGAATGGGGGTGTCTGTGATGATGGCCTCTGAAACAATGGCTTCTGTGGTTGTTCGTTCGGGAATAATTGTCTCGAGAGATTGGACCTTCTCTTCTGGTAGTGTGTGCGCTCCAATACTTTGAGTAATTGATTCTTCGGATGGAACGTGAATCTCCTCCAGTTTGACTAAAAGTTCGAAGACGGCCCCGTCGAGCACTGCCGGTGCAACAGCCGGCTCCTCCTCCTCTTCTTCCCCCTCCTTCGCTACCCCCCCCTCTTTCCTTTCCTCCTCCTCCTCCTCCTCCAACTGCTCCTCCAACTGCTCTTCCATTCCTTCCTCCCCCTTCAACTGTTCTTCTACCTCCTCCTCCTCCTCCTCCTCCGCTCCCATGACCGGATGTACCTCCGGAGCTGTGACGACAGGTGGCTCCTCTACGGTCTCCGGCTCCTCAGGTGCCTCAACAAATTCAAGAGTCGGTGAACTCTTGGCCTCTTCACCTGCAACCGGACCTTCCTCTTCCTCCGCATGCCTCTCTCCCGCATCCTCCGCTACACTCATCGCACTCAATATGCTTAGCACGCTCGGTAGCTCCACCTCCTCTGCAACCACAGGCACAACCTCAGCACGCACCGCACCAGCACTCGCAGGCTCACCCGGCATTTTATCACCGAATGGGTCCTCGACCACGTCACCCGAACGCGAGCTAACACTGGTAGCAGGCGTAAGTGTCGTAGTCTGAGTTTCCTCGGGGGTTTGTGGTATGTCGATATGTAAAACAGTAACCGGAGTCTTTACAGTCTCCTCGAACTCCTCCGGTGGGGGGGTACTCGGCAGATTTAGTGAACGTATGCTCGCGCTCGCAGCCTCAGAAGTCGTGGGTTCCGTCTCCTTTGGTGGTTTTGCCAGATTATTATCGTCCGCAGCTGTCAGCGAGACGCCATCGTCCATCGACGCGATCGACGACCGTCGTGAGTCGCTTACCGCCGGAATCTGCAGGGATGAGGGTACTGTCGCTACTCGTTCCATCCGTGTTGGCCGGCGGGTGCTGCTCGTACTGGGCGCGGGACTCGACTGTCGTGACGACTTCCGAACAGCTCTGTGGTGGGATTGCGATGCCATGTGTTGTGTCATCGCCTGCTTATTAACAAACTTCCGAACACACGTCCCGCAGTATAATCTCGACGCCGCGACGCGTGGGGCCATCTCGGGTGATGCGTGTGCCCGCCCTCGCAAGTGTTGGTTCAATGCTGCATCGGTCTTAAAGTAGCGGTTGCATTCTGAGCAGTATATGCTCGGTACGTGAACAAGTTTCTTATGCTGCTGTAGGAATGAATCGTTCAGGAATGACCGGTCGCAATCGCTGCAGTAGTTCGGCGGGAGGTGTGCATCCTTTGTGTGCTGCTCCAGAGTCTTCAGGTTGAAGTAGTATGTCGTATACTCGCAAGAGTTGCAGGAAAATCTGGGGGCATGGTCTGTCAATGGGAAATGAAGGTTCCACGCGTGTTCAGTGGGATACCAAACTCCACAAGGGCTGCAATAATGTGACATCTTGCTGTTGATGGGCCGTAAATAACTAAGGGAAAATCGAGACTACCTGGTAGAAGGAGGGGGGGGGGTGGCGGGGCCTTTTTAACCCAGCCAGCAGGACCCATGCGAAGTGAGAATTGAAAGGAGGAAGAAAAAAAGGGAGGGTGGGAGTGGTCAGGCTGCAGTTTTTGGATCGCTGGACAAGCTTCCAATCGGCCGGCTAACACTTGTTTGTGCGGAGCAGTGTTGTGCTTTTTGGGAGCCTCATGAAACATCAGCTTGCAGTTCCGGTGTCATTTTTTTTCTAGCGCTACCACCGTTCACGATGCCATTATTGGGCACCCGGCCTGTGTTTCAAGCGTGTCTGGCTTTTCCATCTTTCAATCATCGAATGCCACAAGCCAGAGCCCCAGATGCTCGCCCAGCAAAGTATAGGATCAGTGACTGGTATTTCCTGCGTAAGGGTATCTTAGGCGGACTAGAGGTGGAGTTGTAAGGTGGATTTCAATCTCCCCACAGTACATTACAGCATTGACGTGTTCTTGTCTATGCTCACCACCAATCACGCCCAGGAAAAGGCGGGCCATATGCGAGTGAAATGCATTTTCACCCCCGGTTGGCTCCAAGTCGCTGCTCCTCGGAAGCTGCAGGCGTAGGTCAGTTTATGATTCCAAGAATAAAGAGGGAAAAAAGAAAAGAAAAGAAAGCTGCGCGAGAAAAGATTCGATGGGTAGTCAAGATTCGATATATTACTTGCCCATTACCTTTGTTGATGATTATCAGATCTCTGCGCTGCCCCTCCCCCGCTTCGCTGTCTGTCAGAAGAGGGTATGTTTCCCTCGCTCTTGAGCAATTGAGATAAATTGTCTATCCAGCGAGCTGCCCGCCGCTGGAAACGGTCCCACGCCTTCTGGAGGCGTTAGGTGAAAGGGAAAGGGAAAAAAGAAAGAAATAGTGAAAAGAAAAAAGGGTTGTGGCCTGCAAAAAAGGAGAGGAGGGAAGGTGTTTGTGAACAAGACTGGCTGAGAAATTGCCAACTGTCGTGGTATTTTTGGAGGATCTTCCCAGAGGGGCGCGCCGACGATTACCGCTCGCTTGCTTTGTTCTCGATAGGGACTATGCGCAGGGCCGCACTCTTCGCCAATAGAGAGCCGGGTCACGAGTGCCATAATGTGACCTGTGTGAAGATTGTTTGGTGAGAGAAAAAGAGTACTGGACGGTGCGAATTGCTTCAAAGCTGATCCAGGATTGAACCCGAACGGAAATTGGCTAACCGCACCAAAATGGTTACTTAGACAGTTAACCGCATGAGAGTCTGCTGACAGTGCATGATAATCCCACCAGTCAAGCACTCGTATCAAGCCGTTTGCCAGTATCCTATGCTACGAATATCTAGGAACTTGTTTCACACCCACCCAAAAGCTTCAAGTGCGCCAGTACATTCAATAGGCTCTCTAAGTATCCGCTTCTCGCGAAAGATAGAACCGATGTTTGTGGAATTCGGGGTTTGTGGATGCCCATCTGATTTTAGGTTTGGGTCCCAGAGAGGACCCCAAAAAGTCACCCCCCGAACTTTGGGGGATTAAGGCCCCCCTGATGTAGCACTTCCTCGAGAGGATAAGTAGGGCGTTTTTCATTTTTAAGCAGATATATCCAACTGGAGAAACTAGCCGTGCAAAAATGCAAAATTTTGGTGAGAGCGGACCAGCACTCAGATAATATGATATTCGAATGTGGGATATTGGCAGTGCGTGTTGGTCTGGCACTTTGCCAGAGGTGTGTATCCTGCAGCCTAACTTCTACTCGTAGCTCTGGGGTTGGTTCGGCGTTTCCTTGTGGACTCACCCTGAAGCTGGCTGCACAGCAGAAAAACTCAACAAATTGGGACGGGGGATCCCGATTCAACACCGAAGTGTGAGGGAAAGAGTTTGCCCTGCAACGTTTTCCCGCAGGCACTGGTACGAGTACTCGAGTATGGTGATTGTGCGGGCGATTGAGAACTGTGCATTACTTGTGCAGTGTCATAGACTTACCCCTATCCGTAGAGGACTCGTACAGTACGCACAGTACAATCCCGGCGGGAGACCTTCCTCTCCTTGATTCCGAACGGATTCTGAGCAAGATTCTGCTCAGTGACGTTTCAATGCGAGATTTACTGAAAGAAAGAAGATGCTGTGTGCGAGTGCGCATCCGTGTGCAGCGACACGGTATTATCCTCCCACTTTTACCATTTTCTGCAGCATGATTTTGGTGACGAGGGATGAAATGCAGGGGGTGTTCAAGGAGCTCTGCACCGAGTTTTCTACCATCATTTTTTGTTGAAAGACTTTTCAAAGACGCGTGACAAAGTACAGGTACTTTCCAGCACGTATGTCCTACCTGGTTCGGTGCGAGCGCCCGTTCTTGAATACACTGCCGATCGGTGCTGTACACACTGTACTCGAGTATGCTCGGTTGCTTGAGCAGGCGGGCGTCGGTAGGTATCATGCTATCTGCCATTGTGCAATTGTTCTGTAGCCTGTACTCCTAGTGCCCCGGAGTGCTTCAGAATGGTCTCAAAAGAGATGAGTTGTACTTGCAAAGTTACTATCTCCAAGACCCATACCGGCACTGGTTTTGCGTTGGCCTTGTGTTGGGCTGTGGGGTAGACTACCTTGTAACAGTGGGCTTCCTGTCTCAGTCAGGACACTGGGATGCTACCCTATCATTCAGAATTAGGAACGAGAAAAGCTGATGGAAATCGTCCTTACCTGACACGATTGCTTAATTTAACCAACTCAATGTTCTGATGATCTCTAAAAAATATATATGTATAATTTTAGGTTATATATATTCCCCTCTCCAGAGATGGATATAAATAGTTACACAAACAGCAATTCTATGCCGCCGAGAATGATATGTTACACATGCGTTCCGAGAAGTTCTACCCGAAATATCTTGCGTCACCGGCCCCTCTCGGTGAGTTGAGCCTCACATCTCATCCCCACCACCCAATTTCTGGTTCACCTCCAGCCTACTTTCCACCAACAAACTCAAAACAAACAAAATGGAGAGAATCGTGACGCTCGATAAAGCAATAAATGCGATAAAGGTGGCTGCTGAGGAGATTCCTGTAAACTCGCCCCTTTCTCCCCCATTCCTTCCGAAAAGCTGACATGACAGGGGAGCCTTTAGGCGGACGACTTTATCTCCTACTCGACTATCCTCGATGTCCACCTTTCACACGCCTACGATGTCTTCTCCCAGGATGAGCAACACAAACTGTTGGAGGTCTTGGGGGAAATTTTAGAAACTCATGTTTGTTTACTTTTTTCCTGACGTGAAGAGTTGGAGTGGATGTTGACGATGCAAGCGAATAGGACGACCTGGCTCGGGAGATCTCTTGGGATCTGATTTCCGTCTTATTGCCCTTCCTCGAATCGCCGTCCCCAGCGACCATTCAGTTGACCGAATCACATATTGCATTTGCAGCGGCTAAAGGAAATCCCCGGGAGGTTTTTATCAAGATTGTCGAGTCGCTATCCGCGATCAACTGGTCGCCGCCGCTGGCTGAGGATGAGGAGGGATATGTCGATGTCGATGGCGATGGTGATGACGAGGAAGAGGATGAGGAGGTGAGGGAGGCGAAAGACAAGTCGAGGAAAGAAACTACCGGAAATGCTTTAAAGAAATTCCATGCTTTGTTATCCGCCTTGTCGATTGTTCACCCGAGAATATTTACCAAATTTCCTTCGAGGTTTCTGTCCACCCAATTGACCACCCTATTGGGAGTTTTTACGAAAGCTGTGCAATGGCTCGACAGACAGGATGTCGACGGGGTCTTGAGAGCGTTGTTAGAGTTTGCGGAACTTGTTAAACCCACGTTAATGGCATCTAGGAAGCAGAGCACAGTGAAAGGCGAGCGGCCACCGCTACCACCACGCACCTCGACAAACAGTACGAACCCCTCACCTGCACCAACTTCTACGGGTGAGAATGAACCGGCAAAAGAACCCGAGGGTGATTCTCCGGAAACCACTCTCCAGGCCCGCCTTTTGCAGTCGTTCCTGTCACACGTCCTGGAGCTCTACCTGCTACGCACCCGGAATACCACGGGGAGGGGATTGGTTGTGGGGTGGGCAGGGCAGTATGACTCGGAGGTTGTGAGAAAGGGCAAAAGCAAAGTTCCCGGCGGGGAGACTGCAATCGACGATGAAAGAACTGAAAGGGCAGTGCAACGGGAAGTTAAGGCTCTCACGGAGGACATCGAGGGACTGTGTGAGGCGTTGGGCCTAAGGGTGGATGAACTTATGGAGATTTGTGAAAACCACCAGGGTAGGAGTTAGACCGCTACCGGTGACTGTTCTATTTTAAGGCTAATTGTCTCAGAACCAGAATCACCTACTGGTGAAGACCACGAAGAGCCAGCGCCGCCATCGTCAGCCGAGGACATCCCTCTTTCTAAAACGGGAGCATTGCTCCTCCTAGCCCAACGGCTCACCCATTACCCCCTTTCACCCCTCCGCATATTCCCAAACCATTCGGACATATCTCGGAACTTTCTCGTCGACGGCTCTGGCCAGCACCAACCCGCTGTTGTGGACGCAGTACTCTTCCTCGGTGCCCTCGCTCTCCATCAGGGTGGGGGCCTCGGCAGTGCACCAGAATCCGACAACTTCCTGCTCTACCTTCAAACTTTCGCCGCTATTTCTGCCACCTCCTCTTCCCCGCAGGCACGGTTTCTCGCGCATTATCATGTGTCGACATGCATAAGCAAGCACCCGGATGAGACTGTGCGACTTGCGTACATCAAGGACACTCTAGAGCACTGCCCATTTGAAACGCTCAAGGCCGCGGTGGTCGGCATTCTCAAGGACGAAATCCTCTCCGCCTCTCTATCGACACCACCAAAGCTAAACTCAATCTTTGCATCGCCGGTTTGTCTGGAAGAATTATTTGACGTGCTTTTCCCCGAGGCGGAGATTGACGATGTCGATGACTTTAAGAACTATTATCCGACGCTCGTGGCGACGGCGAATCTTTACTACTTTCTTGTTCTCTCACCCGTGTGTCGGGAGAAACTGGGAGTTGGCAAGAGGGAGCTTGCGGAGAGGGTCGATGGGAAATTTCTGACCCCAACTATGAAGGCGCTCGAGGGGATTATTCTGGAAGGTGGGGGAATGGAAGCGGATATTCTGAAAGATGTTATTGAGAGGATCCGAGAAAAGGTTAAGGAGGTTTGTGTTTAGCCAGCGCGATGTGTTGGCCACGATATTCTAGAGGGTGGGGTACGGAAGTTTAATATTTGGCCCTCCCCCTAATGTATGTGCTGGAGGTGGCGGGTATATCTGATATTGGGTGGAGTGGGATTTCAAAATGTGGGACAATCATGCGATATGTTTGTCATTTGTTTTTTCTGCTGTCATGTTACTGTCAAAGCCGGGTTCAACTATAGAATAGTGAATGTCCATTTTCTACGATTTTCTATCTTGTGTATCGTGCCAAAAGTTAATGAAATGTAGAGCGGACCCCCGTTGCTTGTCACACCTAAGCCAGTTGTTCAGGCTAGTTATTGAAGATTGCAGTACGGAAGCCTCGCGGTAGTGTCAATCTACCGCACGAGCGGGCGTCAGACTGGCGCGATATAAAGTTTCAGGGAGCACTCGCTGTTGTATGATGCCTGAAGCTAATATCCTGCACCACAAGAACCTCCAATACCAGCTGACACTATAACCTCATGGCTTGTCACTCGGATACACGATCCAGTATGATACAACATCCAGCGAAATTAAATTACAGAAAATAGAAACAACAAGACCGTTTCCACAAGCACCACAGACCCTCGGAAAGGCTAAATAAATGAATAAATGAATAAATCTCGCCACTTATACTTCAAACTGGAAAGTGTAAATGCCGTGCTGGGTGGTTCTTCAGGATTAATTTCTCCAAGTCTGGCCGGGGGGGAGGAGGGGGGGGGGGTGTCACTGTAATTGACAAAGTCGAGCTGTGTCTATTGCTACGATGCGAAGCACATGGTCTCCCGAATCACCCATCGCGAATCCACCCGCCCTTCTCGATCCATAACACCTGCCTGGAGTGTCCGCGGGGGGGGGGGGGTATATAACCCCGTATGAATCCTGACAATCCCTGCAAGCACAAATCCCATCAAGCTTCCACTCCTCGAGATAGCGCTCCAGCAGCCCTTCCTACCACCCGTTGGAAAATCTACCTTCTAAATATGATTCCCGCGCTTCCCAAAACTATTAGTACTTCTACCACCGGCGGAGCAACAGCAGACGGTGGTAAAGACTCTGAAGGCGGAGGTGGAGACGGACAGGTTGATTCTAGTACCCCCCCCCCTCTCCTTGTCCAGGTTGTATCGGGTGTGGTTTGCTAATGGTGTTAGGGATTTGGTATATGTGTGTCATTTGTTGACTTGGGGGATGGTGAGCGGGAGTAGAAGGTAGAAGGTTGGGTGTGAGTGGTGGGTGGGCGGGCGAGGTGCTGGTGTGGTTTCGGATTTATTTCGTTATATGTGCTTGTAATAGCGTAAGTTAGGGGTGAAGTTTTGGGGGGGTTGTTGGTCGGTATGTGTGGGGGATCATGAGATGTCATTCGTTTGTAAGTCTGATGGTGATCGTGTGTTTGAAGTTTGTGGTTTCTTGAGGGTGGGAATTTTATCGCTTCTTGTGGCGGTCTGCGTTTGTCAGTGGGGGGCTGTGGTTCTGGCATGGGGATTTTTTGTTAGTAACAGGTTTTGTTTCCGAATGATGCTTTTTTTCTTTTTTTTGGCAAAGGTGTTGGTGGTGCCCAGCCTCCAACTTGCTAAAAACTGGACAATGAACCCCTGTCCATGTCCAAGAAAGCGTTGTTGGAAAGATGGGAAGCATGTTTGTTGGATGGTGTAGGCGTGCTGATACAAGTGTATGCTCGCACTGGTGAGCTGCCAATAAAAACCGTGGGCGTTCACCTAACGGGCCTTCCCGGACATTTTTGAAAATCCCTAGCGATGAAAGGGATTGGATATTTTCTGTGGAAGATTTAAACGAGTATGGGAGAATGCGCTTCCGGTGTAGTAGTTTTGTAATTTACACACTTCCCCCCTGGTCACCAGGGAAGAGCTTATAAAAAATCAATCGGGGGAGAAGGGTGGGGCTTGATAGACTACTAGGAACTAGCCTCTTGGAGCACAGTCTCCATTTCCTTTTTCTTTTCCCCCATCTTCTATCGCTCCCCCATCCTTACCCCCCTGCCCCACGGTCAATGATTCTTTTGCTCCATCATAGGAAATCACTCATGGGATGTTTTCACCATTGGCACAAAAAAGACTGTATCGAGAAGACTGCCTGCTAGTTCCTAACACCGTGTATCCGTAGGCAGCATCTGACTGTATCGCTCCAACTCCCCAGAGTATCTGTCCGACGCCGGTATCACCACTATACCGCAGAGAATGGGCTGAGCGCGCCCTCTACACAGGGTGTATGGAGGTGAATATCAAATTCCGGGGGCGCATGGGTCACGTAGCGCGAGGAGCGGAACAAGCCTCTAGCTGGTGGTGAATCCATGCGCCGGGAATTGGGGGCGTTCCTAAGGTCTACTGGACAGGCCTCTATCTCAGTATACCACGTGATTAGTGCTGGGCGGGGTCCAGACACGTGATCGAGTGACTCATTGTGACGGTGTCGCTATGGAGGTGACGGCGGGGTGGGTGGGGGTGATGAGTTGTAACGCAGTATAAGCTGGTTTGATCGAGGGAGGGGAGAACAAAGGGGTGATTAACTGCGGGGGGTGCTGCCTAGTTAGCTTGCTTCTAGCTCCGGATAGCGTTAGTGATCTGCTGAGTGAATGCTCTCGCTGACAGGAGATAACCATTGGTAGCCGGTGATTTACTTCGACGAATGGTCGGTCCGAGACTAGAGCCTTAGAGGCCACTAGAATGAGTTAAGTTCGAGGAAGAAGCTGGGATGAAGGATTAACTTTGGAAATTATTCTTTCGAATGGAAGACTTCTGGCGGGGGAGGCGGATGGCCTCCGGATTTCTGGATTTCGGATGGCCGTAATGCCGCTAGTACGATATGGTCACTCTGTGGGCTTGACTGATGACTCTTTAACATAAGGAGTGGTATCGATTTATGCTGTTTCGACTACTACGGGCTTTTGGTGAAGTGGTATAGCCGATTGGGATCGATGGGGTTCGTTGTGGACCGAGGGCGCCCGGTGGTCCTGGCAGTTCGACCGGTTTCCGAGGCGATGCGACAATTTTTAGAGCTGCGTTGAACTGTCAATGTGCACCATAAATTTCTTATTTTGCCCAAGAGAGGGGGAGGTAATCTCTGCTACTCTCTCCCTCATGACAATTACACCAGGAAGAGTTTCCATGCTAGCGGAAGGAAGAAAAAGGTAAAACAAGATCGTTGTAGAAGGAGATAGATGAATGGATGGAAGAATATGGGTGGGCGAACCTCTCCCGAGCTCCCGGGTATCCTCCGCTATCATCGGTCTTATGGGAAAACATATTGCCACACGGATTTCTTTGTGTTTTTTCAATGCTTTGTTCTCGCCGGGCCTCCCGCCAAGGCCACAGCTGGAACCGGCGAATGCTATACCCACCATAATTCCTCCCTTTCGTTCTGCCGTTTCTCGGTATTCCTTTTCTTTATTGTTTCATTATCAGAGGTGTGCGGGAAAGCGTGTGGGTGGGGGCGGTGGAGGAGCTCTGCCGTAGCTTGTTAATAAATATCCGGCCAGTTTCCCTTCCTGCCCCAATCTCTGTATTGTATTGAATAAGGCTTTACCGAACGATATATCTACCTCTCGACTGCGATTGCTCCTCCGGCGAACGTTTCAGCGTTGTTATTAACCTTGCGTTTAGTTAGTGATTGAGCGGCCCCGGCTTCTCATAGGAAATAACACAGGGAATCGAGCAGCTTGAACTTACTGGGCTTAAAGCTTTTTCTGATTGTATCCCCTCAGCCCGATTCTTTGTGACTTGACTTGGTGGTTCATGGATCTTAGCTGCACTTGGACTACTGGCCAGGATAGATTCAAGGTCCTGCGCCCAGTGCTGTGGCGGCAAGCTTGGAAGTAAGTTCTGAGGCCAATAGACAACCAAATAGCAGAGGGTGAGAGTCGAGATAGGTTGCCTTTTTTTGCTTCATGGTTTTCTTTCGATCAGAGAGGGAGGTGAGTGTGCGGTAGAGTGAGTGACTACGCCTGAACCCCCGGCAAGTGCCCTTGTGACCGGTGCTCAAGGATGGATATACCGGGCACTACTATTAAATCTGCGGTTAGATTCGGTAATAATATTGGCCGACCACATTTGCCCTAGCGGGTTAGCACAAGCGGCACTCGCAGTCCACATTTCCAATTCGCACGCACAAATATGAATAGGTATTTGGCCGCTTCCAGGAGACAAATACTGGTTCCTTGGTGCCTTCTCAGTTGTCACACTCCATCTCCATACTCAACTCACAATACTACGATGCCTGTTGTCTCCATCCATGAAAGGATCAGGAGCAGTACACATGCCTGGGTAGGTGACATTCTGTCAACTGCCTGTTTTATGTTTTCACTTACTTCTAAGTGTTATTTTATTTTTCACTATTTCTTATCCTTTTATTTTATTTTAAGTGCCCTGAAAGTATGGATACTTGGGACTGAAGGATAGTGGTCCTGCTTAGGGATTCTGGCTGCTAATAGGTGAGACTGAAGTATCTAAGAATTTACAGTTTATTAATAAGAATTCCAAGCTTCAACTAGGTTCAACTATTTTACACTATTGCTAACTTTGAGACTGATTATTAGGAAGTTTTACTCTACAGTATCAAGAAAAATATAAGATTCTGAACCATTTATCGTTGATGAATATTATGTATAAGAGTCTTAGGACTCTAATTAAGAAAAGTATCAAAATTGATACTACTAAAGAGATATTATAAGAAGATAGAAGTTACACACACTTCTGTGGAGCTTAATCAGCCTATCAGGCATTGTGTGTGTGGATATTACAAGTCAGCATCTATTTACAATTGGGGGATTTTCTTCCATACCACTCTTGCCCCTCATTGTGCTTGTTATGTATAAAGCTAATCGGCTATATTAAACCAGTACAGGATTCTAGGAACAAATACATGCCTATTGCCATGGCAGTTCATCATATTCTGTTATAAGAAAAACTTATTTTTCAGTAATATTAAGTGATTAACTTAGTATTGCTTAAAAAGATATGAAGTTGACAGAAGTGGTAGGAGAACTGGCTGACCTCTAAGAAGAAGAGGAAATAAAGGTGTCAGATCGACCGAGAGAAGTAGTGTTTGATGACTGAGTTGATGTTAATTCAGGTGTTAATCCTCATACTATACAACATTTCAGGAATATTTGATGACAAAATTGTATCACATCTCCTACCCACTTTGAAGTAAAATTATTAAGATCAAATTAAGTTACTCTTACAAATACATGGCTATTTGATAAGAGAAAAGTTTGCTCTCATGAGAGCCCAGAAATTCATTTGAAATGGGGTTGAAATGAGCCAATTTTACAGAGACAAATATTTTATCATGAATATAGAGTGTTCCAGAAACTCATACTTTATTTTCGAACTCCATATTTTTACAATCGTATAAGAATATCATAGTTTTTACACTATGTAGTACTACTTTTTGAGTACAGAGATATAGTTTGAGCTGAAGCTGGTCTCATTACAAATTACTAATTTGATAGAATTTTTAATATTCTTATAAATGTATTGTCTTTTATACATGTTTTAATATATGTTGCTTTTATTGATAATATACTAACTTGTATATTTATTATTACTTCTAGTACTCTATCTTACTTTGCTTTACTTTACCCTCTTTTGCTTTACTCTGCTCTATATTACATTACTCTATTCTACTTTGTTTTACCTTACTTTACTCTAATTTGCCCCACTTTACCTTACTTTACTCTACTTTAATCTCCTTTACTTTTTTTTACTCTCCATTACGGTCTTTTACTCTCTGTTTCCCTCATTTGTTTCCTGTAGGGTTACTTTTTTTTATATCAATTTCCGTAATAGCCGGTTACTCTCCTATTCGCTTTGCTCATAGTCGGGAAAACCAAGTGTTACGCAAAAGCATGTGTTACGCACCTTTTTTTTTCTGAGCAGACAGGTTTACATAATACAATATATCCACTCAGTGGCTTACATAGTATTATTAATTCTCCCAAGTATCATATTAGATTATTGTTATAGCTATGATAGAATGTTTTAATTAATGATAATAAAATTGGTATTTCCCACAATTTAATCACAGGATATAGAGGAAGAATCAATTTATTAGGGGATGACTTTCTGGTATGAAGAATTGGCAAGACGGAGAAGGAGAAGAGGGCCAGTCTACATGGGCCTGACAAGAATTGACTGAACAAGAAAGCAGACTTGACTGGGCCAGAGGGTAAGTATAACAGGTCAACAGAGAATAATCAGTATAGGCAGGGAGAGGGAGTAACATTAGCTGAGCTGGGGAGCATTGGATTGGCTGGCCAGGGAGAATTAGGTTGACCTGTGAGAAAAATTGGCCTTGAATTGGAGCAGGAATGGCCTACGAGTATTAGGATAATTGCTGTTACCAGAACATAGTATTGCTGAAAGAAAAGGAAGTCAAGTCCAGTTGATTTGTTGGTATTTAAACATTAAAAGTTGATTGGTAAAAAAAAAAAAAAAGGGTAACACTTGCTTTTGCGTAACGCTTGGTTTTCCCGACTATGAGCAAAGTGAATAGGAAGGTAACCGGCTATTACAAGTTTTTATATATTTATTGTTTGTTAAATTATAGAATTTATCTGTTTAAGATGTATGTAGCATTTCTTTATCAGTTTCACTACACGAAAACCTCTAAGAAACGATATCAGGTTGTACATTTGAAACTTTAGCCAAAGTGTGACCTAGGCAGATTAATCAACACGTGGCTCCAAAAGGTTATTAAGATATAATTTTATACTATATTGCTAAGGTCATGAAATATTTAGCGACATATCACTATGATGATGAACTAAAGAGGTAACGATCCAATCAAGTATATTGAAAATCTAGTATGTTGAAGTCTTCCCTTTCTAAGTGCGAAAGATATTGTTTTTAAATAACTGGCCAACTTTTCCAATACCTTACTCCCACAAGCATAGATTATATCTCACAACAACTATAATATCATATTAATACTATACCACACTACATAAAACAATTAATGTATCCAAACAATCTCTTGAAATAAAACTTCAAATAATGGCAGTATCGAACAATACTGTCAAAACATAATCAGGGTGAGGTACAACCTCATAACCCGAAACCAAATATAAAACAAATCAGAAATCAAAACTATAACTCTTGTAACATAAGCCTACAGTTGCAAGGCTTATATCCAGAAACCAAACAAATTCTAAGGATAGTCTAAGAGTAACCTTGTACCTGTACTGGTTACAGCTTTCCGAAAATATTTGGAAGACTACAAAGAAAACTGAAAGAATCCATATTTCAAAATATGTTTAACTAGTTAGAATAATCTGAGAAGAATACTACTTCACTCCTTTTCTAGTCTATACAGATATAATTAGTATGATAAATGGATATTAGAACTTATATTATTATATTCCATAATATTATTAGTGGATAGGAAATTGGGTGACGTATTCTGATATACTATATCAGGAGAAAGATATTCAAAATAGTCCACTGGTGGAGTAGGCATACTTTTAAATTAAATGGCAGTAAAGGCACTTTGTGAGATTGAGTTAAGCAGGTTTTCAAAATCAAACTGTGTTTGCCTTTTGTTCCAACAAACTAAATTGTTAAGAAAATACTTCTTAATTAAAGAAGTGAAAGTTGTGTAAACATTAGTGTAACAAGTACTATGCCTCTCCCACAGTGGTCGAAGCATCATAACTTAATAGTAAAGAGAATTTGACAATAGAATAGGTGAAACTCTTTAATATTTGTCTACACTTTCCATTTTAACCTTTAATGAACTATTGTTTTTTAGTCTTTTTGACAATTAATTCTTTATCTCATATATTCTTAGTCTGATTCACTTTGAATTCTACTATGTTAGCTACTCTTCAATAATATTCTTATTTGAAAAGCAATCTCTCCAGTTCCTTTTGTTAGTATCTTTTGCCCTTGATCTCTTTACTAAAAATATTACAACAAGCGATTTTTAAGCTTAATATTAACAGATCTACTATAGGTCTAGTTATTGTTTCACTTGATAGGAGTAGAGCTTTTATGGTCATTAAATTTTTTTAAAAAAGTTTGATCTCAACTTTTTTGCTAACATTAGTCAAATGATAAAAGATAGGACAAAATAGTTTTAATAGACTAAAGAATTGGATACTCTGAAGTGAGATAGAGAAAGTTACAAAAATTGGAGATAATATTTAAAAACAAACTATCATATACAAATAAACTATATATTTTTACTAATAAGAACCTGCTGATACTCATTGACAAAAGGTGTTATAACCTACAAGTAGTAAGGTACTTTACTCAAAATATTAGAGATTTTCCCTCTGGAGCTCTAATGAAACAAATTAACCAAATAGATAAGCAATTATGTATATTTCTGTACTACCTATCAATAAGCAGAGACTTTGAAATATGTTCAATATAAATGACTTAATCCTCTGCAAGTATTACACCCAGCTGAGGGCTTAACAATGGTATATTTTATTATATAATTATAAAACTTCATAACCAAGAACCATATTATTTTAGTTGTCAATCATTTTACAAAAATGACCTAATTTATCAAATTGGCTGCAAAAGTAACAAGAAATGTGACCCAAGTTGTTATTGAAATAGTTGAAAACTTTATATATTATGTTGAGAAATTATTTTAGATGTGGATATGAAATGTGAATAGGGATTTTGAGAGTAATTGTAAAAGAAACTTTGCATAAGATGAAAAATATTGACAACATGTTATACTGATACTAGTGGATAACTAGAAAGTGTTAGCCAAATACTAAAAGGCATTTTGTATATATTTATAAACTATAAGTAGAATAACTGGTTCTAGATTGGACCTTTTTAACTGAGTTTACTTACAAATATTGAAAATAGTAATCACTAGCCTGAGACTCTTCTCATATCATGATTCCTTAGCTTACTTTCAGGTAAGTACGTTAGCTTCAGAAAGGGGCTAAAGAGTTGGTAATATGGAAATAGCATCAGGCTTGTATTTATGAAAAATAATTTCCTAAGTAGGAATAAACAAGAGTTTTAAAACTATACCGCTAGGAGACTGAAAGCAAAACGGTAGTAGGGAGAGCTGAGAGAAAGGTCCAAGGGTTATAATCGATCTCTGTAGGCATATCCCATTTCCAAAGACACCTCCTTCTAGCTCAGCTGTTGAGTTCTCAAACTATGCATCACGAAGGCCTCCAATCGTTGTTGTCTTTCCTCTTCAGTCAAGATTGGTAGCCAGCCAGACTGACGGGTATTTGAGGAGGTACCACTATTCTTTACTATTTGATATATCTGTATATTGGCTATAGAGAATTGTGATTGTAATCTTGTTAACTATATTTCTAGTCACGGTCTCTAAAAACTATATAAGTTAGCTGCTAAGAGTGAAGTCCAAGCTGAGGAGAATAAAAAGTATCTTTTATTATTGAAGCTCTGAGAATTCTACCACTCTTTTTCCTATTTGCATATTCAACAATACTGATTTTATTATGACTACATATAATAGGATATGTGACTAGTTGGTTTTTGAGTACCAGCTATTGATACATAGCACAAGCCTGGGTGGTAAATCTGACACTGTAAATAGAGTTTATATCTGATGGGGTAAAAATGAAGAGAGTGGACTAGTATATACTGCTTTTTATAAAGGTTCTCAGAGAGAGAAAATGCAGGTTGCAAAGGATAGTTGTTACTGTTACAAGAAAACAGAATACTGAGTAAATAAGTGTCAGATAAAACTGCAAAATAATCAGAGGCCTGGTGAAGAAGGAGGTGGTTATGAGGAAGGTTAGTGTAAGCTAGTAGACTAAGCACTTACAGAACTATTGCTGAAAGAGATAGACCAGGAATACCTCAAGCATGAATTGCGGTGGATGAAAAGTCAGCAAATGTTTGACAGTCTTAGTGAGTCTTAGATTCTGGTAATACAAACCATATAAGTACAACAATTAATCTATTTGGTGACTTCTGATTAGCTACTTCCCTGCATGTGCTTCCCTTAAATCTCCAAGCAGGCCTCTATGCAAGTCCTGATTATTTCTATTGGCAGAGATATTCAGCCTAATGTTGAAAAATGGGCAGGCAGGTTTTTTGTATGCATAATGCTATTTCGTATATGGGGCCAATGGACTAGCTAGGAACTTAGCCTTAGAAAAAGATTCCTTCTGTTGGATAGATGTACATGGTAGATGTAAAAAAACTTGTTTATTCTCGGATGCATGCCTCTCCTAACTAAATAGGACAAACAAATATATATGCATGACGTGGTTTACCCTGAAGGTTATCCTATACTCTCCACAACACAACCAGGGTGGTTGCCCGTACTCTACTACACTCAACACTTTCAACCCCGGACCTGAATGCATCCATTCCCACTATCATATTATTATGCCAAGTTTATTGTTGATTCCAAGTCTAACCAGCTCCAAAAGATTCCGAAATTTGGGGAATGAACAAACAGATAGCACATATCAGGGACCATTCTATGAATTTTGCTCTAAAGTATCAGATCTACTGTGAATTCTTGGGCTCAGTTGCTTGCTTCAGTAATTAAACAAAGAGCTTTAAGACAAAAAGAGCAGTATTTGCAACACTTAGGAAAACTACAATACAGGAATCTGGTCTGAGTATGGTATATATCATACCTTATGTACTTGAGTGTAAGGCTATTTTGGGCCCTGTTAGACAAAGCTACTCTGGTCAAGAAGGCAGCCTATACTGCATCGATATGAACACAACATCCTGGTATTGTGTTATCCTATACACATTGGTCTATGCAAACCTCAGGAAATATAGAGTAAAGAAAAACTTGTGAAGAAAATCCAAAAGGTGTTCAGAACAAGGAAAGCACTTAGGATGAAAGGCTGAAGGTTATGACACTCTGTTAGAATGCTGGTTGGAATTAGGTGAAAATTGGCTAGCATCTTAATATCCATTGGTGAACTTGCCAAAAGGTAAGTGGCTATTCTGTCTCTATACATCAGCAAAAGTGCCCATTGTCCCCCTATACCTCATGAGGCATGTGAGGGATGGGGGGCCAAATTATCATACTCCTGTTGATGTAAGGGTCATCCACACCCAGATAACCCCTGATCAAATCTTGGGTTACAGGGTCAATTTCTTTTCTCCGTAATTTCATTGCCATGCGTATTCTTCGGGACGCACTTCTTCCTGTTTGGGCCTTTACACGGTGCTTTCGAGCTTTGACCACATCAGCAAAAAAATCATCTTGCGCCCCATCTCTCCCCGCTCACCCTGTGCGCCGGACGTTCCAGGCGCTTATAACGTAAACTTGAGTTCTGGGTGCGTCCGCCCGGGTTCATTCCGTCCGGAAGTGAAAGGGCCGCCTCCAATGCGTCCGGACGCCACAGGCAGCGTCTGGATGCATTGGACGCGGCCCTTTTGCGTCCAGACGCCTTAG
>Ga0307513_10001344_pt1 | contig 35496 bp, 33 predicted proteins | sample 15_EM_MG_FD_202174 | JGI IMG/M metagenome (GOLD analysis project Ga0307513, IMG submission 202174) | Populus trichocarpa ectomycorrhiza microbial communities from riparian zone in the Pacific Northwest, United States - 15_EM | ecosystem: Host-associated > Plants > Roots > Unclassified | place... | reverse complement strand
ACTGCAAATGGGACTGCACCCGTCAAATGATTTGTTGAGTGTGAGAAAACACAGAAGACGATCCAGTACCCGAGCATTTTCTAGAAAAAATCGTGTAAAGCATTTTTGCCGATTTTTGTAGATGATTCTATCGTTCAGTTGTACCGAATCTCGTTCTAGAAACCGTTTCCAAAACCTCGCAGTATGTGCGGTCCGCGCGGTGTACTAAGTACACGAAAGAACGGAATGATTGTATTAGCCAACTACATTACATAAGTAAGTAATTCAGGTAACCGTAGCGACCTCGTTAGGTATTCAACTGGAAAGCGACTCCTCGAAGTTATGAAAAAGGAGGGATAAACGAGAGTATGGAATAAGGTGGATAGCTGGGAAGGGAGGGAAAGCACACGTCAATGAGGTTGTTGTTGGCGCTGACAGGTGGCATGATCCCGGGCTGCTCGACGAACTAAATCCCATATGCGACTCGCAAGTTGTATGCTAATTGTGTGAGCTTGGTGGGCCAGTCAAGAATGCATAATGGATGCAGTGTGGGGAGCAGGTACCAGGCGAGGTAATATGCCCAAGTAATAACCCGCTGACCTAGCTGTTTTTTTTTTTTTCGTAATGGGGCAGGTCAACCGCACCACCCACAAGCACACCCGCTCTTAATCCAACCACCTCCCAGCTGCTCAAGTGCCGTTGCCCTATTCGCAATATTGACAGCAAGGCACATCCTGAGGAACTTTGCAGTCTGGGGGGGATCCTTCTCTGTGACGTTCCCACTTTCAGTGAGGAGACTTTCGAGCTTTCCAAGCGTTTCTTGCGCGACTTCGACGGGCGATGCGACATATGATTTGTCAAAGAGGGACTTTCCGGTGAGGAGGAGGTATGTCTGGTTGATCAAGCATCATCGATGAACGTGAGTTCCAAAAAATAGAAGGGTGGGGATGGGGATTAAGTAAACTCACCGTACATCCGAGCGCCCAGATGTCAGATGTAAGATCGATTTTACCCCCTGTAAGGGCTTCCGGTGGTTGAACGTTTGTAGGTGTGTCGAGGGTTGTGGCGGTTGTCTGGCGAGCTAACGACGATCTATTAGCGATAAGATCGCGAAACCAGTGGAAAAGATAGGCATTACCATGCGCGAAATTGGCAAGACTGAATATTGTATAGGCAATATCATCCGCTTCGGATTCCCATGTATAGTGGTTTGGAATCGGCTGAGACTTGACAGTAGGATGCGAAACACCATCGCTTCCTTGGATCTTGACAGGCCTGTCAGGTGGTACTTTTGCGAGGGCTTTTCGGACTTCGTCGCCCTGTTGGACGGAGAAGAAGTGGAAGTTGTCAGGTGTTACAGCTGAAACGGGAGTATGTATTCAACTCGAATGTTCATGAAATAAATAATTGGACTTACCACCATGAATGATGTTCTGACTAGCAAGGTTGACCAAACGTTCCGAAATATCGCAAATGACCTTCTGGACGATATGGACGGGTAGATTCTGCCCATGATACGCGTTCCCTTGCCTCAGATCCTCAACAGACGGTCCAAAAAGCCTGAACAACAAACAGAAGTGCTTTCTCCCCCGCTCATCCTTTTCCTCAAACGTATCAAGCAGCTGGGATACACCATATGCACTTGGAATGGCTTTCATAGCCTTGAGGACGAAATGACGTTCGTGTTTGGCCTTCGGGTCGGCGGTTGCGGCGGCGGTCAAGATCTTCAGGGCGCAGTGTCGATCGTCCCCATCGACGACGAGCCAGGTAGATGATCGCGGACCCCACCCGAGCTTGCGGGTTATTTTCCATGTGCCGTCTTTGAGCTTTTGGCCTGGTTGGGCGGAGAAGTAGCCCAGGGGAGAGGCGAGTTGTTCTTCGGGGAAGAGAGACATTGCGATGGTTGTGAAGAGTGGAGTGTAGATTGAACGATAGGTGGAGTGGAGAGTGATATTTCAGCTGGTTATCTCTGCGCGATGAAGGTGTGGGCTGTGCAGACGCTCAACAATTGCGGCGATGCGAGTGGTAACAGTTGTGGACAAGCGGTTTCAGTAAGTTTGGGAATTGGAAACCGCGGTGGGATTTGCCGCAATGCGATAACGTGCAGACTGGCCGAGCGATAGTGGATGTGGTAGTCCTAAATACCTCGAATTATTATACTCCTACTGGCTCTTAAACCTCCTGTAAGTGACCATTGGCCAATGGCCATATACAACCTTCTTCAACGACCTAACTACATTGGTTCAATATTAATGACATCTAGTTCTCCACATGCCAAAAATTTGAGATATTCCGAGGAAAACCCCCCGGAATGTCGGTTTTTTGAGGAGCATGGAGTTATCGTTCAGTCCCAGACGTCTTTGTACTGAGAAGTTGCGCTGCGCCTCCTGTAACATTTTGATCGATATCAAGATGTAAGCCAGGAAGCCATGTGTTGGGCGGGGTCTACAAGTGCATTAATCATATTCCCGGCCGCTCGCGTATCGCTTGCCTTTGATCATCATATAGCAAGCTTCGAATATTCGTGGTGGATAGAAACATGAGCTATAGGCAATGCTTACTTTGACTCGGACACCATCCCGACCAAAATAGAATGTCGCTGGGTCGCTATAATGAGGTTCACTCGTCAAAGTCGATTGCACCGTGGATATCCTCGCCAACATATCTCCTGGTTGATTCCTCCTCGCCGACGGAAATGGAGGATGGAATCTGACAGGGGTCGAAATTTGTATCGTTCAAGCACTCCGTGAGGAAGTTGACACCCTTTGGACGTCAGGGATGTTGTCCGCTTGGCAGTCATGGACCTGTTTGGTTGAAGAAGTGCCAGTGCACGGTCTCGCCTCTTCCATGGTGAATGGCCTAATCTAAGATGAGTACATTTGACCACCGGAAGTGGGCCCTTTCTTAGCTTGCTTATATTCAAAGAAGTTCAGACAAGATGATTTGTAACCCAGTCAAAACACACCACCAACTACAGAAAAGCCAACGAGTCCAGTTTAAATCCACGTCATGAAACAACGTCAACCCAACTGCACGCACCTCATCCACGGTCAAATTGATGATCTAAATCATCCTCAGCGAGAGTTGGCCTTCCAATAAGGTCCTACGCTCTACTCATAAGCACACCTACAACAAAACAGTTAATAAGTGCCAATATTATGGAGTTCAATGTAAAAACAGGCAAAAGCGAAAAATTATGAGCGACGAGACGAAGAACTTACCCACATAGGCCATATTTTCACATCCCATCCCCATCCTGGACGACGCGAGAGAGGTTATGCTGCAGAGCTGGAAGTGTTGTGGTATAGTCGCCTACGAAAGACACGCCTCTGACGTGTGAATTATCAGCGAGGAGAAGACACAAGCGCAATATGGAAGATGAGGCGCTACCTTTAACCGTCTTGGCTTCTGCAGTAGGGGTCTAAGACGCGGTTCGCTAGATAATATCAGTCGGCTTGAATACTCCAAGGAATGAACCGGAGGGTAAGTTGGAGACATTTCAGAGCCTGGGAGATTATCAATAAGTAGTGTGGTGGAGATCAAGAATTTGATAATAAGTTAAAAGACTCGCCGTGAGCACTGTGTATGGTATCCAATATTCAACTGTGGCCATACATCGTTTGATGCGTTACTCTGGCGAGCACGATATGGACCTGTTGAGACCTGAACCCAGAAAAATTCCATGAATGCATGAAACAAAGGGCCAATCTCGTTCACAGTTGACCCCACTCAGGTAGCCAACCGGAGCCAAAGAAACAGAGGGAGAAAACGAAGCAGGGGTATCAGTCAGGTGGGGGAAATGAATTAAGAATCGAAGAAAATACGCATGTGCTTGAGAGTGTTCGTGGTGTGTGGCAAGAGAAAATGCACAATGTGGTGAGTACGGAGAGGATGGCAAGCGGTGGGAAGCAAGAAGTGGGGACGGCTGGGGAAGTTGAAGCTCAATATGATCACGTGCAAAGGGAACTTCTTTTCATCTTCATCCAACTACTCTCTGCTGCCTCGCTCTGCCCCAACTTCCCTCTACAGAATGGCCGACAACACACGTAGGCACTTATAATATCTGCATTTCGTTATAACCCTAATAGGACCTCCAGCCGCTGGGACCGGAACAGGGCGTCCGGCCGCTCAAAACAGAATACAACGTCCACCCGCTCAAGACGGAACAGGACGTCCAGCCCCTGGGGACGTCCAATGGTGGATTGAAATAATACAGGAATTAATGATCCTGGTGAGTACGTTTGGTACAATTAAACCGCCTTTGGTTTAACATGTATGCAAGCCGGTTCTTGTAACAGCGCTTGCCGCCTCAATTTTCTTCTCCTGGGCACGCAATCCTCGCGTCAAGATACTCGCCGCCTTCGCATGCTTATTGAGTCTGGGCGCTGTAACGATTGGCACGATGATATTGCTAGTAGTGCCAGTGGGTGACTGGGTTGGGATAATTTTGCAAATTTCAATTGTCGTTTGTGAGTTTTCAAATCTTCACCATGAGTGTCCAATGTTCAATTTCCACAGGGCAAATGTTGATATTTAGTAGCATGTATCTGCTCGCCGTCTCAATCGGACTCCACCTCACAAAAGATGAAGCATTTCCCAAATGGATGGCAGTGACTTCAGTGGTAGTGGGGATGGGCGTGCCATTGATTCTCTTCTTGTTCTTGGCATTTAAAAGGTTCAGCGGGTGGATGGGGTGGGCTTAAATTGGGCTCGATGCACTGGAATCACATCCGACGATGATACATATCCTTTTTCCTCTATCGAGAACTCCTTTCTCTTCCAGGCCTTCCCATTACATCTTATTCTTCACTTGACTCCTCACCAGATACCTTGGAAATCAGATACCCCCAGTAGATTCATCCTACCTACAGTCGCTACATCACATTTCATTACCTATGGACTGAGACGATGCCCTGCAATTGGGCTGAGCAGAATTTCATCGCTTTGAGAGTTCTGAATTTACTTTATATGCTTGATGAGGCTCACATCAGTCGTGAGTACAGGGGTTGTTGTTGATGCGGGTCATGTTAACATGCCTTCGAAAAGGTCGAAAATGAAATAGAAAATAGTATATATTGAGTTATGCCTAATTGTTTAGTAGTGATAATTTGAAAGGATCTGGCGAGGAGGTCAGGAACACAGCGGAACAACGTACCAACTTGAAGTCATCCGCAGCAGATCATCAATGGCATCATTACAGGTCGGCGCATATCTAGAACACGTTTGGCGGTGCGGGAGATGAGGGAATCTGGATTTTGAGAGGAGACGATCATCTGCACTAATTTTTCCAGATTCATGCTTATATCTTACATAGCGCCCAAGTACAGGAATTCGACAAATTTGCCGCGAAAGAGCTCCTGGGAGGTCAGAAGTTGAAGAGGCTGGTCATACATCGTTCGATAACCAAGGGTGGTGGTGTATTTAAGTGCAGTATATTGCAGGAGGCGCTTTCGATAATGGAAGAATATCTGTAGAACGTAGGTGTCAGTCATCATCGTCGACGAAAGTGGTGGATCATACAACTCGACTGTGAATACACACCGCGTGTTCTCCATCTTCAAAAGTTACGGATGAAGCAATTTAGTTATCAGTAGCCATGACTGTCGGTAAGAAGGTGCTAAGAATACCTTCAGAATGCGAGTGTTAAAGATAATTTGAAACCGAAGAGGCGTAGAAGCCGGCCCTTTATTGATAGTCCCGAATACCCACAAACGAAGGATCTATGTATCTCGAAGCGAGTACGACGAGAGTCGCAGAAATGCTTTAAGAGGATAGATATGTGTAGATTTTAAGGACACAAGGACGAGGGAGTTAAATACCGTTCGCCGACACCATTCATACGTCTCCTTTCCTCACCCCGCGAGGTGCAAGGGTGATTAAAAAGATCACGAAAACGAAAACACGAGAGGGCAAGTGTTAAGGGTCAAGGACGTAACGTCGGAAAACCTTGGGGATAACGTGAAAATGCGCGTCCTCAAGCGGTTAAGCTATAAGAACGTTCGGCATGGCGAAAAAAAAGGACTAGACTACATACCTGCATTGGTCAACTCACTCTCTTCTTCGCTTTGACGACGGAAATTGGAAGCGCTCGTGGCCACAGGGAGCTGTAAAAAGCAGGTTTCAATTCTAAATTAAGAAAAGACAATGACGGATAAAACGTAGCCTGTGCTCATGGTATGGTGGTACACAGGACGGCCGAGTGGGGGACTCAAGAATGTGGAGATGGCTGAGAACCATGGATTGCAGCTCATGGGCGGAGGGATGAATAACAATGCGAAACAGGGTGGGATTGAGGAGTTCGCGGGCCCGGGTACAGAAATACGGCGGCGACGCGAAATGGGGCGCGAACGAGTGCGGTGGTGCATAAGAAATGGAAATGGCATAATCAAGGATGCAAGACTCGTTACTCGTAGGTCGACACATCGTGGGGACAAGGATGCGTGATTATGAGGGACGGGCACTGCGGCGGTATGTAAAGAGGCGAGTTAAGATGCTCAAGGATGCGATCCTGTGTGGGGGGGCGGGAAGTGAGATGTTGCAAGCTGTGATGACAGCCAGTGCTCATCCATGATGGATTAGGAGACCTGCAGGTAGATACGTAACGGGAAATCGGGCGCTTTCTGGGCCGCAGCAGGAATTAAATCAGGCGGCTTCTCTTTCTGACGACGATCATTAGGACACGAGTTCGCGTCAGACAAGATGCATGATACAACCAGCTGGCTGATCTTTGGGGGTGGCTAACAAGGCTGATCGGTGGCTCTCCGTCGACGATCGGTGGAGATCCTTGGGATGTCGAGACAGTTTGTCTGGTTTGCTGCCCATACAGCCATCGAGCCGGGACATGTTGAGTGCATAGTGTGTCTGCTTCTCCTCACGGACGGTTGCGCGTCACGAGTGTGGACGAAGGTGGTGACAGATGTCGTCGGACCCTGGCCCAGACGACTGTTTGGAGGACGCGTGGGTCGGTCTCTGGGTGAAAACAGTCACTGGGACGCGATGTGGGTGGACGACACGGCTTGAGGAGTCAAGCTAAGTGAGTGAAATGTAAGGAAAGTCGATACTTAGCTTTGAGAGTTTTTGTGGGTAAGTGGGAAGTAGAAGCGAAACGAACGCTCTACAACTTGTCATCATGCACTTATGACACACGTGACGCAGCGGCAATCACCGAATTGCCATACATAGAAATGACATAATTTTAAACCAACCACCCACGCGTGAAGCACTACCGCCGTCCGCCCAAAGTCGACAAATAACACAAGAGACATTCGGAGTCAACATACTACTGGCTCCCTTACTAAAATTCAACCACCTGGATGCCCCCGAAATCAGGCTACTCGTTTTCAGTAAATCGACGACGAGTATTCAAATATTCAAGCTCAAGGAGCTTCAGTCAGCAACCCCTCCCCAGCAATTCACTTGTTCTCATTACATAAGACCTTCTCCAACCCCCAAAGCACCTCGATTCACTGATCGCCCCTGACCATCCACACGAAACCTCAGGCCTCAGGCCTCAACCACTGCCGCTCTACCGGCAATTCTCATAGAACAGACAGCCCCGAACAGCGGCCTTTGAGCTTGGGCAATATTCCTCCGCCTCTGACGCTTATCTCGACGTTTCCGTTTTTTCGTCTTTTTGGTCGTAATTTAAATCACCCCAGGAATGGCAGCGCCACCACAGCCGGTATAAATACGTTCATCCTTGAGACGACAGAGTTCTTGACTGAGCGCGGGGCCAGGCATGGATTCATATAATGTGTTCAAGATGTCTAGAGCTGTGTTTGGGGCGGTGACGAAGGGTAAGTGGTGTATGAGGCTTCTGGTGCGTAATGAACTATCTTTTGGAAATGGCACACTCCATTGACTTTGATTTTAGATGTCCGAGCACCGTTCAGACGCCTTCGAGCCCAGCACTCTTTGAATCCACGTAATGATGCTTTATTGCGTCCCACACCTTCGATGGAAACAGTGCACGACATGACTGTACAAGATTCCCGCTTCTCATTGTCTTCGCGCTCGCGAAATTCAAACACGAAACATCATCATTCATAGTTGCCGCTACACCCCACAGGCGCCATCACAGATCTTGACACTCAATTAGCCGACGCAGATACACCCTCTAGTCCACCCCGTCCCCTCCTTCTCTGTTTCCCTCGCAGGACCTCATCCTCCCGCCGCATTCGCACCCCCAAGACTCCACAAATACAAAACACCGTCGTCTGTTGCACCAACATTACACCGGCGCATCAGTTTCCCTCTCCACATCCAGCTGCGCCGTCACCAACGATCTTGGGAATCCGATAATCCTGGATTGGACCAGGTACCCGTTAGTTCAGATCCTACTCTCCCTCATTCGGCTAATGGTTACGGAGTTCAGATTCTGCACGAATAGTTTCGGCTTTGGTGGGATGAGAGGATTCGCGGACGGCTGTTGTTGGACTTTGACAGACTATCGAAAGAAAAGAATGGAGCATTGAGATCGGATTCGTTCACTACTAGGACGATGATGGTGTTCTGGAGGTGCTCAGTAAACCTTTTGAGATGAGTGTGGTACAAAAGGTGGGTATTCGATCTCATGTTCGGCCTTTTTTGAAGTGTTCACGTTACTTCTACACTTTCTTTACAGAGTACGTCCCTTGCTGCATCCCTCCGCCCACAGAGACGCGTACCGCTACCTACGCGCGAAGAGCCGCCTAGTTACTGGAATTCAAGCAACCCTTCGATCAGTAGGCATGCCCCAGCACCCGACTTGTTTTTATTGACGGTTGCTTTATTTAACTCCAAACCATTCGACTTCCCAACTTCCGAACCTTCCACAAAATTCTCACCACCGCCGATGACGCTTTATAGCGTCACTACCGATGTCCCAACCTAGAGGATAGGTCAATAAAACTCATGGTGTATGGAAGACCCAAGTTTTTCGACGTTTCGGCCAAGTTGTATATTCAATCCCTTGTGTTTTCGTGGCCTTTTAAACCATGTACGCCCCTGTATTGACATACTGAGTATCGGGGGAGTGAGGAGACTCCGAGAGTGGAGATGGGTGAATGGGCTCTCCGAGCGGTAAGTTTCTTCGTCCTTGTATCCTTGAAATCTGAGCCATCTCCATTCACTTAGGGCATTTTTGTGACTCTTGGTGTACTCGTCTCAAGATTGATCCTTCATTCGTGGGTATTCTTAGACGAAGCGAGAGGTGGGGCTAGGTTACCATAATCAGGCTCGACTTTTACCCTTCTTTCAATTTACAATTAACTTTTCTATGGCATGTCGTTCTGTTATTATCGGACTCAGCACAACTTGGTAAATCGTATGCCTCCTTTCATTTTCTACCTAATATCCCCCAGATAAACCCCCTGTACTTACCAACTGACATGAACCTCGCCCAGCGTGTACAGCGAATTCAGCATTCTCGGCAGGATGGATTTCTGGTCTGGTCGACGCAACCGCGGTGCATTATCTCAGTCTAGAAAGTTGGATATCTGGATCGATCCCTCTTGACGCTTTTCGAGTACGCCCCATGTGTCTAAGCCCTGTGCCCCGACCTCTAGGCATATGGTCCTACGCGTCTGTCCGCCGGTCATTGCCTTTCATTAGTAACTTCCCCCCGGCTCTGCCAACTTCTGCGCTATATTCAACTTTGCCGTTTCTTAGACTCTGCCATGAGCTCTGTCGCACTCCTTCTGCACTTTCACGCTCTGATTTTGAACTTACACCAATCTCGCTTTTCGCAATGTTGTTGGGCGCGGTCACTGGGATTTGAAATCAAAGCTACCTCAACATAGCGCCCGCCTCTGAATGTAAAGCCTTGTAATGTGTTCTTGTATTCGAATATTATCATCAGTGACGTGTCTTCTAATCGTCTCCGCGGTTACATACCTCACTCGTTGGTGGGATGCAAATTTGCCATTCTTGGAATTAAATCTGTTGTTGCCGACGTTCTCGATCCCGATTTCCGGGTTTCCGTATGAGACGCCCGCCATTTTCTCGGATTTTCTTTTCTGGTATGGCAAAACCCCTGGGTAATATGATCCGTGTGGGCTTGGTGTGGAAATTACGAGGAACGAGAGACGCCCAGGTGTCAAAAAGATCCTTGCGTTGGAACTCGGTGGCCGATATAAACTGGGAGCAATCACTATGGAGTTCGATTACGCATTGCGAATAATGGGTTCCGCGCTTTCAGGATATCTCCTGAACATTCCTTCCCACTTGAGACACTAACTAGAAAAACATTTCGGGATTTCTTGTTTTGTTCCCTGTTTTATTGACCTCTGACTGACTCTTCTTAGCGACCATTATTACCTGCGTACTGGGAAACACAAAAGTTCTTAATTCAGTCTGTGAGCTAGTCCTTATTTTGTTCTAACGCATGATTGTTCCTAGTTTAGTCTGCCAATACGTTTCATATGCTCGGTTGGGATAAACAATATGATTCCTTAGTTTGTTTGTGGACGACTGCGGTACCTATGAAGTTTCTCCAGAAAAAAGAACGAGAAACGAACCACACCCAAGCCCAGATGACGGGTGCTGAGAACAGAAGTTCAAGGCGCGCCATCCAGAATCCACAGGAACCCAATCCATCCATCCATCCTTTGGCACCAGCACCGCAGATCTTCCACCCCAAGCTGTTCCCAGTCGGTCGTTTCTGAGTCATCTTGGAGTCCTAAAGCCAGAAAGTCAATGGGCCAGGGAGTATTCTCGGGCTGGAACCCCGCGCTACGCCAACGAATTACGGGTCATATGCTTCCCTACCCGTATCACTTGGATGACGAGAACAAGGAACATTCAATATGACCAGATATACAGACCCGTATTCCAGCCCGCCGACGCGGTGTCAACCCCACTTCACCCGAAGCTAGGCAACAAGCAACTATCCGTTCTTCTCATGTTGTCAATTGACGTCAATCGTGTATACGTGAGTGTATTCACGTTGTAGAAGTGGCTCGTCTGCATGGGGTGCATGAATGGGACCAATTGCGGCAATACGAATGAGGGAAAAAAGGAAGGGGAAAAAATCATATGACCCGAGCAGGATGAGAATATGTCGTAGAAGTGACTGAGGAAAAAGTTAGGATGCGCTTGAACTACACGGAAAGATGAAAACGTAACCTATTTGGGAAGGAGAGGCATTTGTAGCGTTTGTCACCATGACGGTTCATCGATTTAGCCCAATAAATTCAGATGAGATAGGTGGCCGGTCATAGTATGCGGGAGGAGTGCGGGATGCGGGTTGTGGGACAGTGGGATTAGGGTTCATGTAGCCGGTAGCTGTTCGTGGCGAGGACCTACAAGTAAAAATCGTTAGTGCATCATGGTCGGATCAACGAGGCATTTCTAACGAGACTGATAAGATATCGAACGGTATAGCGCTGCTTGGAGACTCACCACGGCCAAAAAAAACCACCCTGATTGATATTGTCATCGTAAACCAAACGTACTGGGTGAAACGGCATGCATGATGATATAATTTCACCTTCGTGGCTTTTCGTTGGGTAATGGATGTGACGGGATGGGTGAACGTTGACAAAAGCCACACAAATGCTCATCGACATCGATAAAGGGTGGAGTGTTCCCACGGTTTTTGATGATCAATTTGACAATGACTGTCCGTATCTCTCCGATGCACCACGACTACTAGAAATCAGCCGCGTTATACCTGAATGGTGCGTTTCCGGACTCACTTTCCAAACAATTTATTCTGCTTTGCTTCCTCCTTCTTTCTTCCTTCGTTCTCTTGTACCTTGCGTTCAAAGGTCAAAAAACACGAGATGAAGGCCAGACTCACCTGGAGAACATTATTCATTGTCAAACAGCCTTTGTTCTTCGCGAACCAAGTGACCTGTTGGGTTTCAAATCGGATGTATCATTGCCTGTCTCTGCTATTTTAACTCCTTCCTTCCCACTACTTATAGATCGAGGTTATGAGAATTTCGAAAACCATGCGATATCTATCTCTATCGATTAATGCCCTGCTTTGGGATGAAAGCATGTCATGTCAAGTATAAATCTAGTTCTTCACAAATGGGGATCAATGGTTTTCAGGCTCCACAACCGGGAATCTTCTTTCGTGTCTGCACGATGATCTGGCAGAGGTGATCTCTCCCTTCAAGACATTGCTCTAGGAAAACTCATCATTTATAAATTCCCTTACTTGCACTGCTACGTGTATACTTCAGGTATGTGCTTTGTCGCTACTTATCTATTTACGCTCGCTGACCATAGCCTACCACGATAGAACTTGCTTATGCACGCTGAAGTGATCGAGAACCGAAATACCCACAATCTGGACAACTCAAAAAATTGGTTCTCATAGTGGGGTTTAACGGCTGTCTCTTTTTTTCATTTCCTGCCCGATCCCGTTCCATCCAGGGTAAATTTTTGCACTCTCAATATCCTTCCGCGCTCGGAAAGAGGTCTTTGGATGACACTCGTTTTCTTTTATTATGTATTCGTTTGTGGAGACTGAAGGTCAGGCTAATCGATCGCCTTTGACATTTCTCCGTCACACTAAGTATAATCTCAATTTTCAGCTCGGCGCCCCATCCCCGAAATTAGCTCATCCTAAGATATCAATCCCAACTTCCATATCAATTTCTCGCTAAACCCGGACTATTCATCGCGCAAACCGTCCGGTGGTCTGCGAGATACCACCGTAATATACCTTCTATAACAGCCGAGACTGAAACACCGACAAGAGACCATTTCATCAAGGCGCGTGGGTGGGCGACCGCTTTGATATGCGGTTGTACGACGATGTGACGGAGGACATGATGTTGGATGGGTGGGTTGATCATGATGTTACACCGGAACTGGCGAAGGAGGTCTTCTTGATATGGAAGAGCGAATACGAACTTGAAGAAGAGGAGTTCAAAGAACAACTCGACAGTGCCTTGTAAGAATTTCACGGAGTCAGGCCAGAGTTATGCGGGTATATTGAATACATGTAGAAATTTGATACCATTCTTATTGCGATAAAATCGAGGAAGAGATAGACACTGATCGCGTGTTTTCGGAACAAGGCAACACTAAGGAGAGGCTTAATAAACCTCCAATGAACCGGATTGGTTCGTGAGACAAAACATCCAACAGGGGGTCTATACACCGAAACTGCAGTCAAACACACTACGAACCAAAATGAGTCGAACAATCCCGGCTGAAGATGCCCTGTAAAACGGAATGCTGGTGTGGTCGCCATAGCGGCTCCTCCACGCCAAAAAAAACACAGCATAAAGAAAGATAGAAGAGATTCCGGAGAAAGGGATTGTATGTATTACCAGTGCAAATTCAAAGAATATTTCCCGGAACAGAATGCGAGTGACGAGACGGGGTCGACGAGACGCAAAGATGACTTGCTTTTACATCAAGAACAATTATAGCGAGCACAGAGAAGGATGATAAGGCAGCGACAGTACAGAAATTTGACGACAATGAATCCCCAAAATGAGGGGCCCAGGGAAAAGAAGCCGGTGGAGAAAGGCCAAAAAGCTAGGCGGCCGATCTGCGTGTATTCTCAGGACTTACTTCTCGGCTTCCAAAGTAAGAGAAGAAGAGGGACCGGATAGAATCTACGAGGCCTAGACAAAAATATTGAGCTTGAGGTATAATCTGCGACATGACTGTGTGGCTCTGGATTACGTGGTGCTTTAAGACGTCACGGTTCGAGGGCCAGTTTTTGAGCCACAAACAGAAAGAAAGAGCGGCGGCAGACTGCATGTTATCTTATCAATCAGTACATCCTGGTAAGAATTGGAAGGAGTAAAACGAACCAAACAGGACGGCACATGTGCAGGAATGGGTGAACTAGTCGCGGGACTGAGGGGCAGATAGGCGAACTACTGGAGAACAGGGCGAGGGTTAAAAGGTATAAAGTGCACATGAACTAAATTCACCTCGCGAACTCTCCTGTCCATCTTACCACCACCACCACCCCTCACCGCATCCAAACTCCCGTCATATATCCTAATCAATCGAGAGGTAGATGCTAGTAACGAGGCATCTTCGAACACGTCGATCACGAGAACTCACCTGCGAGGGTTTCCTTGAAGATACGCTTAACGAGATTTTGATCCTTGGCGACGTCGAGGGTATACACCACAATGTCACGAACAAAGACGACCACCAACATCCTACATCATCACCAGGTCGTTAGATACAATTTAACAACCGGGGCACCGTCAGCAACTCGCGGGGCGTTGAGTTCTCAAAGCGAACATGAAGGTCACCGTCTGTCACAGTCAACAAGGTCAGATGGCAAGCGCTATCACCTTGAACAGCGAAGAACATACCTTGCCCATCCCCAACATCGTGCGCAGCACCCACCCCAACCAACACCACTTCTGCGCACCAAAACCATCCCACTGCCGGCATTAGCTGACGTTCCCATCAATCCTCTGCTGGCTTACAACCCTTCCAAGGTTACCCATGAGTACGATCTCGGACTGCCGCTCATCGCCGCGCATCTCCTGCCCACCGCCAAGGCACACGCCATTCATCGCGATTGGAGGCAACAGCCAGCCAAGAACCCGAGTACGGTAGGGTCTATGACGATTGTTGTGCCCGGTTTGGAAAGGGTCGTCGTCGTATTCCCCACCACGTTGGATAATGCGGTGGTTACAGTCAGTGACGTGATCGTCGCTGTGCACCGTGCTGTGCAGCAGTCGGCATTTGAACATCACAGAGAGTTCACAGAGAGTTTGGCTCGAAACGTGCTATCGAGGGAGAATAAACCTTCCAGCATCGGCTCAAGCTGACTTGACTGTACTCTGGCCATCGAAGAACATGGTGAAGACCATTGGTGGGCAGGCCTATATCCATGTCACAACGAGCGGGATATATGGGTTCTGCACACACGAAGGATCGATCATCGATGAACGCTTGCACTGTCAAATCCGCCCTCCACGCACCTCTCCCCGAAGCCTTTAGAGTCTCTATATCGATACCTATCGATACCTACCTCTGATGTCAAAAAAATACTGGACCTCGCGCCAGTGGATGACCAGTGGTATCGTCGAAGATGATGATGGTGATGAGCTGTCCGCATTATCTATGCATGGCCACGAAATAGGCAGGGCCTGGAAATAATGTGTATGGCATTAAGCAAAGGATATTGTATCAGATGGGTGGTGTATCATACTGAGTGCGTCTTCCATACCAAGTGCGTCGTTGTCGTCGTCGTGGGTGATGTGGTAGAAACAGAAGTCGTGAGAAATTGTTCAAGGACTTCTCGCGAATCGATGAAACCACTCGATACTTTATCTATTGTCGATTATCATTCAAAATACATTTATTTTGCATATCAATACTCCTTCTCATGAATCATTCAATCCATCCAGAAATATGGCTATAAAATATGAAGGAAATTTTAAAAATTGCAAATAAAAAGAATAAAGACCCGAACAAAAAAGCAAACGACAACATAAACGAGCCTTCATTTCAGTGTTCTTTAAAATTGTTCACGGTCCTTCTCAGATTCCTCCATTCGGTTATTACTGCTAAGTACTTAACGAGGTCATGAAATCAGATTAATGAAATCAATGCGCATTTAGACACGGTTTTCCTCACTCCGTCTTGATGTTCGCTCTGCTTGTCAACATGAATAGAATCTCGGCATCCCCAGCACGACGACAGGGCCGCTTTGACAATGGCGAAACGGAGAAATTACGTAGTGGCTCTAGGGGAGATGTAGTAGCTGAGCTACACAAGCCTTGAGGTAAGTATAATGTTGCTACATTCTCAAAGAAGGATTACCAAGCGATAAGCTAATGTCGCCGTCTGGGAAATATAAATCTTCGCATAGGAGGGTGTCAGCTCAACCATTTAGGTAACTTGGGACGAATCGACCTACACGTAACCCGCGCTCATGGTTATTCGCTTTCTATCAACTATGCCCGGCGTTTTCTCGTCGTTCACCCCGGACAGACCTGGAAAAAATACCGCCCGACGAGGCACACACCCACCTCCCAATTCGAAATATTTCGTTCCCCATCGATGGGAAGTTCGGACGACAGTTGGCGAGTTGTTACAGGTGGGCGTGCCGTACAGGCGACGGGTAATGTCCGTCAAGATGCATGCAGCGAGTGAGAGGGATCTGTCTTCACTTCTCGCTGCTGTACGAGGCGAGATCCCTGGGTTTCCAGCGCGGCAGTGGAGGCAAGCAGTCGTATACTCGACTGTAATTTGGTTTCAGTAAGTAATAAACTATACTTTCACGGTGAAATAGTCGTCTGACTGGAGCAGAAGAGCTACGACACGCTGGGACCTGGTTGACTAAAACGTAAGTAGGACCGATGTGAAAAAGACGTCCGGAATGCGTCCAGATAGACAGGCACACTATACAACTTGCGTCGCATATCAATCATTGTGCTCTGAGATCTAAGAAGTGGCAGCAGAGCAAGGATAGTCCAACGAAGGTTCGCACACAATAGCCATGCCGAACGTTTTCATCTCGTATCAGAGCACAGACAGTCTGTCGGGGAATGTGAACATGAAACAGAGTTTGAAAGGACGACGAAGACACGAGAAAAAATACCGAAACTCAAGCAAAGAGCACTGCACTGAGCTCCAAGCAAAAAAATACCACCTAAAACCCACAGTAACCCAACCCCTCCATCCCAATTTAACTCCTGGCCTCCAACCCCAAAGTCTCCCAAACGATCTCGTCCATGATCCAAGGATCACAAAGTCAACACCGCGGCAGAGTCCTCGCAAGTACCATCGCCCGTCCTCCTAGAGGGGAGGGCATTTCTCGCGCTGGGCCTCATCCAAATGCATTTCCTGCTTCGTATCACCATAGATGCGAACCGGGTCAATAACGCAGCATGACCAGATATGGAGGCCGAATCCCAGCCCACCAACATCGCTTCAACTCTAGGGAAAAGGAAAAGGAGTTTTTCCGAAGCCCGTCGACAGAAGTGACCTGGAGAAATATATCGCTGTAGGAAATCCATCACAATAACCTGCTATCAGTATTTTCACGGTTGAGATGTAGTAGCCTCACATCCCCTGCCGTCGTTTACCGCGAAGATCCCTCCATTGATAACCGTATCCCTCGCATTTGCAAACATAATGGCCACCTGGCGCCCTCGGGGAGTGCCAACCGCTGTTTCAGAATTGGATCAACGAGATCATATTAATCCCTCAGAAATTTACAGGAAAGGTGGCTGTCCCTTGGATGTTATAAGGGCCTGCAAAAACACAGCCACGACCTATGGCGGCAGGCAGTGCAAAAAGGTGCGACATTTGCAGACGGCTGTACACTTTTGAATACCACCCCGTGGACATTCTCCTTGTATTTGGAATACATTCCACTGACTCAGACACTTCTACGATATGAGCCAAATATCGGACCACGCTGCGCAGTTTCCATTTCATTCAAATTCGCCCCCTTTCCTCCTGTCCTCGCACACGTTGGTCCTGCCGTGGATGCTGGAGTTTAGCAGATACGAAGTTGCATCTGCCTCGTCTGGTATTTATAGGGGATATGAGTACCGAGTATGGTCTTGGATCTCCAGAAAACAAAGCTCACCAGAAATTTCTTCCATCCCAGTTCCTGGTGGATTTTCCGTAGCGGGGATATTGGATGCGGGCTGATGAAGGAGCTCAGGTCTGGGAAGCATTGTGTAAAAATATTCGTAGACTGGCGATGAATGAGAGTGGCTATTGTGTTATAGGTTTTCAAATACGGAGGAGCAAGTCAACCCTTGATCATCCCTCCGTCTTTCTGTCCCACATTTAACAAATTGACTAACATCGGGGCTCAAACTAATCCGATTATCTCTTGTTATGTGGAGTGCCCACAGCAGAAGACAATAATCAGACCAAGCTGGTCTGTTTGTCAACTGCCGACAGGATGAATAAAGGGCACGGATGCCGCTGCTGCATGCAATGGTTTGCGGCCGCCTACCATTGTACCAATTCACATTCTATAATTAACGGCTCCAGATCTGCGAACCTTCTATCTATCTGATTAGCTCTGGAAAATTTTGTCGCACAAATCAAATTTTGATTGTACAGCCGATTGTAAAGCAATAGTCCAGTTACGACAGCGGTTGATATTCCAGTCAGCAGTTTGTTTGTTTGTAGGGCTATATGGTGCCGAGCCAATTGGACGATGTAGTTACTGATAACCTGCGGTTGAAAGAGTTTCTTTGATTTGAAGTCTTATGTTACAACACAATAACAAAAAACCATGATGGAGCACGATTGGAAGTGGAGAATTGCAAGATGGTTGAAGCCTGCCTCGGCAGCCTCGGCAGCGTTTGTATCTCTAGGTTGACAGGACCCCGAAGACTTACCGACACTGTTCTATTTCACAGTTCGGGCGCAGACAACCAATATTGTACAAGACTTGGTAGATATCAAGAGGTGTCAGATCCGCCAATCGCGGACGTCAATGACATCATATGGGGGTAGGGGGACCCCCCCAAATAGGGCAATTCGTGTGGTTTATCTACTAAACGAGCGGCAGGCAAGCGGCATTGTCTATCTCCTCTCTCGACCCAACACCCATGCCCAAACGCATACAACTTCAAGATTAGTGCAGCATCCAAGATCTCGAAAAACAAGCCATGTACCAATGTCCCAATCAAATGCAAATTTTGTGTTGAAGTACACTAGAAATACAACATGCTTCGTCACATTCAAGAGCGACACCCCCGGAATGCAGTAGCGGCAGACGATCTCAACAAATTCCGTGAAACGGTCACAATCACAATAACCGAGGAGGAGGAGACAAAGATGGGGATTCCTGAGAAACAAGGTCGGTCAGTCATTGCATATGATTCATATGATGCACGTCGCATGAATCACCTACCAACCGTTCAGAACATTCAAGAGGATTCTCCTCGACGACCACGCCAAGCTCCCTTTTCACATGTTCCACCCCAACCTTTCCATCTACCAATCCCTCAACATTTACAGTCGTACAATAGCACAGCGACTAGTATTAGTGCTAGCTCCACTGATCCTTTTCGTTGATAATTACCCTCTTTACTCAATCTACCTCTTTGAAACATTCATTATACATATACATAAATAATACCCTTGTTCTAATATGCAGCGCAACAAAGAGATAACGAGCGTCGAGAAGTTATCGAGAAGTGCAACTGAGCCCTGCCGAGATGCCGCCCAAAGCTCGCTTAAGGATGCCGCTGATTTGCCGAGAATCGGAAAATACCGCTGTCAGGGTCAAGTTCACCAGGCATCCGCGATCGGTGGATCTGACACCTCTTGGTAGATATGTCGTTTAGGACTTGTAGCTGAAATACATGTATAATTTATGACTACCGGGTACCTTGAGATACCAATATTTCGTGTTTTTAACTGCCTTCCATGATGTCCACTGGAGCCTGGCAGTACAGTCAGATTTAGATTTCGACACATTCCGCATATCCATTCACCAAATGAACAAATTTTTGGGGTTCTGTAAATGTATTCAACCTTAAAAAATTTTATTTCACGGGAGTAGATGCGCTCGTGCAGCTTTGGAGGGTTGGATGGACTCCATTGCAGTCCAGAATTGGAAATAAACAATGGATAATAATCTCAACTCCAGAGAACCTCGAATTTCGTTGGCTCAGAAACATCTTTGGGCTGATCATGAAGATTGAATTTCTATGTTCAAGAATTTATTGTGCATTAATTTTAATACCATTCAGAATAACTTCTTTAAATAAGTGTCGTGTCAGTGGTATGGTTTCCCAAGCTGAGCAGACGGCATGTCTGTTGGTAAAATTTGTATGGGTTGCCCAATTGCGGTATGCAGTTGTATAACTTTCAGAGGAAGACTCTATCTTTTTAAAATCTGCACTGTGAGTCTTTGAACCTCTAAATACTTGACTCTTGAGCTGTGGCAAGCATTTTATTTTCAGATTTATTTTCCTGCTGTCGAAACTTGGATGATGCGGTACCACCAATCGGCGCTTATTACATGGGTGGCATCAGTAATGGTCGTAGACTCGGTATGCGAGACTTCAAATGTACGGCATGGGGCGTGCGCGAATGAAATGGTCTAACTGATTTTTCATACAGATTCTTCGCTGGAAAATCAATTAGAGAATGACGATGACTTCGAGGTTCTAGAGGTCAAATTTACAGAGGGAGAAACAGAAGAATTCGAAGAAACAGACGAATACTGACTTTTGAAATGTCTATCTGCCAAAGTTGTTACGGAATTAGTCCCTTTCCAGTATCATACTACAGACATTTACGTGAATTACATTTTTATGTATTCATTTTACTATTTTCTGGCACTCGAAATACACGCATTTACTCGATCCTGCCTTTGATAACCTGAACCAGCGGCAACTACCTATTTGGGGTCAGCCTGCGACTCACGGGAAGCTTTCCCAGGCCGCAAATCGCAGCAAAGCTCGAATTTCCTGCACGCAGTAGATACTGCACCTTCCGAATGATCTACGCTGTGTTTCTCACATAGTCTAGGTAATATTGAGTTCGCATCTGTTGTTAAAGATTAATAACTCAAAGATATTTTTAAATACTATCTTTTTTTACCTTCCACACTACGAAATAGCTGGGCGGTGCTTGCTGTATAATCCTTTCCCATAGACCACAGAAGGCATGTATACAACATATTGCCACTACAAGACACCTGATGGTAAAATTGAACACTTATGAATCTTAAAGAATGCATCGAGTTCTACATAATACTGGTCCGAGTCACCTGCGCGCGAACTGTGCTATAAATTAGTGTCGCCAACTGTCGGCGAGTTTTCGAGGTCCAGGCGAACTAAAGATAGGTACATCAGGAGGCTCGGCATAACTCGCCGCGATGTGTTTGGTAACGGCTGACATTTGGCTGAGCAATAAATTCAGTGGGGTGCGCTGATGGTGGGCCGTGGTCAAGGGGCAACCGTGGGGACACGCATCGCCTCCTACACCTCTGTCTTACCTTATCGCGAATTCTCTTGGGATGAACATTCCATATTTGGGTAGGAAAAGTGAGAGGTGGGCAAATTTTGTGAGATCTACGCTTTGACATCTGACGCATGTGATATGTCATCGCCGTTGTTTTCGGCCGGATCCTCGGGCAGATCTTCTTAAATTTAAACCGACAGAGTGTCTTGGAGAACTTGTTGCCTCCCTCTCCAACTTGCATATTTTTTCTGAAGAATATTCAGTAGGCGGCGAAGGTGGGGGAAGAACGCCTCGGGAGGGGGAGGTGCTGTTCCAGATATGCTGTTAGAGATTTGAGGGTGGTTGCGCTGGAAAGGATGAGGTTGACCTTGATAGGCTCTGGTGCCCTCAGGCCGATAGATGTAGATTGATCGGGGGATGAAAGGGAGGAGGCCGTTGTGAATTTCTCTCGCACACCAGTTATAATTTATATTTGAAAGAAAGGTTAGAGTCGTCCCTTGGAAATTAGGGTCTACAAGGAGAAAAAAGAGTGGTAAATCGAGATCAGAATAGGAAGTATGCACTACCAAAATATCGGCTTCATCGACGATGACTCCTTTGACGTTGAAACTTGCTGCCAAAATGAACGACTTTGTCATGTCCATGGTGAAGTTGCAAGAGTTTGGTACTTACTACTTTGGTGACTTCTCATCTGTTTCCGACCTCTGCATCGATATCCCGACCGCAAACCACAGCCTGGTCAACTGGATGATTGTTCATTGAAACATCGAATCCGCATAGCCACTGCTAGGCACAGCCACTGTGATAACTCTGCCATCCAGAATGATCCACATAGGCATTTAATATTTAATACCCAACCCCATCTGAAGCCCTGAGTCCACCCCAATTATTTTCGCTCGAGACGGACATGAACAAAAGCAGAACCCGGTCTTCCGCATCTCGTTCTTCGTGGAGGTATGACCCCTCTCGGAACATTGTGACTACATCACTAACAACCTTCTCAGTACCGCATTTCAGAAGTATGTGCCCTTCGGTGTACACTTCTCATTGACAGCTCTTGTGGCTATCCTCTTCATACTCGTGGTCGATGGCCGTAAATTCAACACCAACTCTCGTCGACCGGAATATACAGAAAGCGATGGCTCGAGGTCTTATCCAACATCATATGCACCCCTCCAATCCGACATTACAATTGCTGTCTCATTGGCAGCTACAGTTACTCGCATTGCCGGTGGATGGTGGAGTGGAGGATACATCTGGCGATGCATTTTCGTGTCCATGGAGAGAGGTGGAATTTCTTTGGGAGGCCTATCCAAGGTTGTTTCGAGTGTCCCACTGCCGCCTCGGAACTTTACACGAAGAAGTAATCAGGTCATTATATTCATTACCCTTTTCGCCACTTTCGCCATTGATTACTTCTCCGCTGCGTTGACTGGATCAATCATATGGGAAAGCACGAATAAGCCCATAACTGGACGTATCCTGGTCACTGGAATTAAGAAAGGAGTCCAGGGCACAGATGTGTCAGGTTATCTCAAATATCCTGATTGGTCAGATGCCATCATAGAACATGCTACTGCTTCTGCCAGCCTCGCTTGGGTGACAAACCAGCCGAACTCGACGGATACGACGGAACCATCCACTATTTTTAGGCGCGTCATCACCACGACACAATACCTCCCTGTCAATTCCACCCTGAACAATGTCACGGTACCTTACTTTGTAGTGGACGACTTCGAATGGATCAGAGACCCGGACCCGCTTCCGGAGAAACTGCAATCTTTATTCCTTAATTTCAACAAACCCAGTCCATACTTTTCTCTTAATGGCATAGGCGGGTTGATACCTGACAGCAAATGGGGACCGCCACGGACAAAAAATTTAGGAAATCCTGTTATCGTGTCTGAATCGCGGCTTTTCGGCTTTCATGTTTCCCAACTTGAACGCCCTCAGCAATGCCCACAAAATTATTCGATTGACCCCAGCGTGGTAGTTAACTTGCACCAGGCCCGGGTAGGGAGTTACAACAACTGCTTCGCGATCGCAAACGTGACATACCAGGCAGGAGCAGCTATATGTCAAAGTTGCAAACTTATTTCTCCAACCGTCGTCCAAGCCCAGGCCCCCCTTTCGATTATCGCAGATTCCTTCACTCCGATGGCATTGGGACTTGCACCGGTGGTAGCGACCTATTTCACTTTTTCGGGTTATGCTGTTCCCCGTAACTACAGTACAAACAGAACATTGGTCATCGAGCTGACTTCAAGAGCATATCAAGCTGCATGGGGGGCCTTTTCCACCAACTTAGGGGATGATGAAGATGAGACAGCCGTGGAGATTCCCCTACCAACCTTGCGTGCTAATGTGGTCCCATGGAGATTATACCTGTGGGTAGGGCTCCATCTCTTATATTTAACCTTGGGCCTTCTTTTCGTTTATATTCAGAGCCGCTGCGATCACCCTTGGGTTGAAAACACCACCATGGCCGTCTTTTGGCTGAACACGAGCGCACTTTCTCTCGAACCCGACAGTCAAGTCATCGACCCATGGAAACCAGGAGCAGTGCTTCCGAAGGATAGGATGCTTATACTCAAGGATGCTGGCGAGTGCGAGCGCTTGGTAAAGAATAGATCAAATTATGGATCGCAGGAATACTTATGGACACCCGATACGCGCTTGAGGGCGCCGTACCACCACTTAATGGCAGGATGATATATTACATATATGTAATTATATTACAAGTGTGATACATTAATCAGTCTAAGCACAATCAGTTTCTAATATATCTATACGCCCTGCCCTATGCAGTCCCTGACCACTGTTTCCGCCTGTATATCTGTTTAAAACTGAGCTCGGCTCAGATAACGAATACCAAACTCTTAAATACTAATTATACCACCCATAATCTATGCGAGCATAATCCCATCCATCTCCTTCGAGATTGAGTAAAGAAGCTTTCGAATGCCCTCGAACGCCATGAGGGTAGGATTGTGGGACTCAGTGGGAGTGATAAATATACCAAGCAGATCTAAGGGCCAAAGTTTGGGAGACATCATCATTGGCCACCTCTACTTCAAACCCTCTCACGATGAAAGGAAATTGCATTGTGTGCAGCACCCCTACAACGAAATACGCTCTGTGTACGACGACAATTTTTCGATGAATGAATCTAGTGCGTATTGGCGTCGAGGCAGGGCACTGGTGGCATAGAAACAGGCGTTGATGTTGTGCGTCGCATGGCCAAGTTGTCCGGATACTGGGATGGTACTTCAGGACGAGATACAATTTCAGATGGGCGACCAATTTGATATGCGGTCGCACGGTGATGTGGCCGAGGATATGACGTTGGATGGGTGTGTTGATGTTACACTGGAACTGGCGAACGAGATCTTCATGACATGGAAGAAAAAATGCGAACTTGAAGGGGAGTTCGAGGAAGAACTCGACGGAGCATTGTAAGAATTTCGAGGAGTCGGGCCAGAGTTATCCAGAAGATGCATCGAATATATGCAGGAATTTAATACCATTTTTATTGCGATAAAATCGTGTATTTTCGGAACAAGAAGGCAACAGTAAGGAGAGGGTTGATAAATCTCCAAGGAATTGGATTAATTCCTGGGACAAAACATCCGACAGGAGGTCTATACGCCGAAACTGCAGTCAAGCACACCATGAACCAAAACGAGGCGAACAACCCCGGCAAAAGATGCCCTGTAAAATGGGGCAGCGCCACACGGGATTGTATTACCCCAAAATGCTGGTGTACTTGACTTAGCGGCTCCTTCAGGCAAAAAAAAAAAAAGAGAATAAAGATAAAGAGATAAAGAAAGATTCCGCAGAAAGGGATTGCACCTCTTACCAGTGTGAATTCAAAGAATATTTCCCGGAACAGAATGCGAGCCACGAAACGGTATCGACGACACGCTAAGATGTCTTCCTGTTATATCAATAACGATTATGGCGAGCACAGAGAACGACGATACAGCGTCGGAAGTGACAACCATGGATCCCCAACATAATGGGCCCAGACAAAACAAGTCGGTGGAGAAAGGACGAAGAGCCAGGCGGCCGATCCGTGTATACTCTTAACCGGGACTTGGCGGCTTCCAAAGTAAGAGAGGGCGAGGGACTACAACAGCATATATAAAGTCTACGAGGCCTAGACAGAAATAGTTAGCCCGAGGTATAATCTGCGGCTTGACTCCGTGGGTGTTAATTACGTGGGGTTATGAGGCGTAACAGTTCCTAAGCAAGCTTTTGAACCTTGAAAAGCAGGGGCGGTAGACTGTATGTTATCTTATTAATCAGTACACCCAGGTGGGAATAAATTCTCAAAGAAGGAAAGAAAATGAAACGAACCAAACCAGACCAGACGGCGTGCTGGAATGAGTGAACCTGTTGCGGGGGCGGACAAGAGGGCGGGGGTGAAAAGGTATAAAGTGTGCATGAACTAAATTCGCCTCACTAACGTTCCCTTCCATCTTACCACCACCACCTCCCCACACCGCATCCAAACTCCCTTCAGATATCCTAACCAGTTGAGACGTAAGATGATAGTAACGGGTCATCTCAAACGCGTAGATCACGAGAACTCACCTGGGAGGGTTTTCTTGAAAAAATTGGTGAAGACCATTGGTGGGCGGGCCTATATACATGTCAAAACGAGCGGGATATATGGGTTCTGCGCACACGAAAGGTCGATCGTCGATGAACGCTTGCACTGCCAAGCGCTCCCCTCACTTGCCTCCCTCCAAAGGCCTTTAGGGTTTCTATATCGACACCTATCAACACCTATCTCGAACTTGAAGAAAAATACTGGACATCGCGCCAGTAGGTGACCAGCGGTATCGTCGACGCTGATGGTGGCGATGAGCTGTCCGCATTATCGATGCATGGCCAAGAATTCAGGCCATGCTTGAAAAAAAATGTGTATGGCATTATTCAAAGGATATTGCATCAGATGGGTAGCGCATCATACCGAGTGCGTCCTCCATACCAAGTGCGTCGTCGTCGTAGGCGATGTTGTGGTAGAATTTAGAAAACAGGAGTCGTGGGACTTTGCCTTAATAAGTAGCTCGGTCACATGCGTTGCGCCGTCCCAATTTCGGATAAAGCGGGTTCCAAAGGAGTTAGTTGCGGAATCTTAAAAGTGGCCGCTGAGCATTTTCACCCTGTCCCCCTTGTTTTCATTTATCCCACCCGATAATGCAAATCTTCGTCAAGTCCTTGATGGGGAAAACTGCTACCTTGGATGTTGAATCCTCCGATACAATCGACAATGTCAAGTTGAAGATACAAGATTTCGGTCAGCGGGATTCTGATCGACGGCTCTTTCACAGCGAGTTAGAGCGCCAAAGGCATCCGACTGACCGCCACTCATCCCAACTCGTCAACGTTGCCGTTTTTGTCCAAGAGGGAACTGCGGTAAAGCGCGTCTCTTTGCAGCCTGTCGAAAGTGATAGGTTGTCATTTGATCACATTGCAAAGGAGCTAAGAGAACAAGGTGCGCCATGAACCAGGACCCACCTCTGTATAGCTGAATATTGCCCACCATTTTCAGGCCATCCCATCCCTTACGCTCTTAAATCAAGGATTCCACATCATCGTGTCCTGGTGACTAACGGCGCATCCGATTGCACGTCTAACGGGTTGCAAATAAACGTGTAAGCCTTGTTCTGTTCTTGACTCTGGTGAAGAGACATAAACGATAACCGGTACCAGGAATCAACCCCTATTGCATTTCTTCCATAAGGAGTTCGTCCCCTTTCACGCTGAACCCTCGGACACACCGCCTCGGCATAGCGATGATTCGAAGATAACTTTCCAGGGAAAGCAGGTTGAGGTGAATGGGGTCAAAATTCGCTTCCACAGGTATGCAGGTCTTGTAACAATCTCTCAAAATTCGCTGTTGACAAATCGGAAATTGGACAGGACCATTCGCGTTCCGGGTGGGTGAATGAATTTCGACCTTGAATGGGCACCAGCAGCCACTCACGAATCCGTCAATTTAGACAACCACAAAACTCATGCCCTTCCCCCCGGCTTGGGAGAGTTCGAGCTCTTGTTAGTAGGAAACCATTTTCTCCCTCATTCACATCTTACATTTCACGTAGCAATGTTGGGACTGCTGCTGACAAGCTGCCAAAATCGATCCTCAGCAAAGGAGGTGCTTTCATAGTACGTGTTGCTCCCGTTGCTTTTAAAAAACCAGATCTCCATCTGGGTCCTGCAGAGCATGTACCAATGTGAAGCTATGTGGATGTCATTCTCACCCATGCCCCTTCGTTCCTCAGCCGTGAAAATCTCGGTCGGCGGTGTGAATGCATTAACAGGTCTCCCGCAGAACGAAAGTGCGAGAGGCAAACAAGACTACCTGCCAATCGCAGATAAAAATAGGCAACTGTAAGTCTTCGATGACATTCCCAACCCCTTCAAGGCGATAACATTTCTCTTGGTTAGGTGGCTTGTAAGCTGAAAATTCTCTCATATTTTTGTTTTCAACTGTATACGTTTTGTGCTAGGACGGGATTTCCGTGGCTCCTGGGGTCGTACGTCGTAAGTCGAGTTCTGAGTTCTGATATTTGTTCAAGAGATCGCCTCAACCACTCTTCACATCCTAGAATTCGTTGCGATGCCCCTTGGCAAAGGGTACACCGTCGAAGGACAAGTGACCGGAGAAGAAGTATTATGCCTCTCTCTTCCCACACTTGTCATCCACACCCCCTTATCTCTTTCATTTGCAGACTATTGGAGGAATCCAGATCGACGTATTTCCGCCCTACGATACCAATGTCGCATTTGCACACCAAGATTGTTCTCTCAATTTGTTCAAAACACCATTTCAACTGGGACTCGAGCCAGGAACGTCAATACAGATGATTCCAGAGAAATCGTACACGTAAGTTATATCTTTGTAGGTGCATTGTCTGAAATGCCACTGAGATATCATTTTCAGAGGGAAGGGCGGTATGACATATCCTCAACTTGAGTTCACAGCTATATATGGTTACGGGGGTATGAGTTCCCCCCCCCCACGGTTGGGCCTTTCCTCATTCTCCATTTTCTCCTCAGAATACAGGAACATGCTTTCCCCAGTTATGTCTGAGTTTGATAAACCTCCAGATAAACAGCGGTTGATTTTTGTTGGAAAGCAACTCGAGGATGGAAGAACACTATCCGGTGGGATATCCTTCTTCATGAGCAAAATATCTCCCGATATCCTGACGGTTAACTCTACATACAGATTATGACATCCAAAAGGAAAGCACACTGCACCTCGTGCTTCGTCTAAGGGGGGGAGGCGGGGGCCCTGACCACTTCCAGCTGATGGCGGGCATTGCTGCTGGTGGCAAGATCGCACAGAAGATCAACCGCGACCCTTTGCCTGTGGTCGCTTATGATCATAGCAAGGGCCAGCGATTACACATCAGCGTGATAAATTCAGCGTACTTCACGTCCATCACTGGTCTACCCAGCCCACCATCTCCGGTAACTCCCCAGACGTATCTTGCAAACGACCTGCCTTGGTTCACATTGTACGATGAGCACATCCCCGCGGCGAATAACGCGTCGACGCCTACCCCGCTGTCGAACGTTCTCTCAGTCGCACAGCTCCATAAACACCGCAAGCAGACTAATGAAAACCATGCCAGTACCAGCCGTGCTCCCGAAGTGGAGTTACTGGAATGTGGCTATTGTACGTATGAGATGGCTACACAGCGCTGCGTACCGTGCGGCCACGCGTTTTGCGATGATTGTTCGAACACCAACGTGTGCCCGTTATGTCACACGCCAATTCAGATCCGGAACCGTATCGCGGCCGGAATGCGGTTGCCTGGGGAGGAGGAGGAGGACGGTGTCGAAGCGTTGTCGTTGGATGAGAGAATTGTGAGGTTACGTGCTGGAGGAAGCTCAGGAACGGTGTTGACATTCCGGCTCAGAGAGCATGCGATCAGTCCTCTGTGTGAAGAACAGTGATGTTCGTGCTACTCCAAGAAATTTTATCGAACTCGCTAGCCCGTTGAATTTGAATATTGTTACTTTCCTGATGCCCCATTCGATTATTGATGTAATCTGACACTCTTCTCTTTCGCACTGCACCTTTTGTGTAGCACACTACGTCAGCACCTGTACAGTGATGAACAGGGCAATCCCATCGTGTCCAATCAATCCCCTTCATCCATTAGAAGAATCTGTATAACTGGTACCCTTGAAGCAGAAGCCACTTGACTATTTGTCTAACGTAGCATGAAGAATGCTTTTTTATACTCGAGAGATTGCAAAGAGACGATTTCTAGTGATCCACATAGAGCAGTCTGGCAGAGGGATTCTAACGTGAAGCGAAGTTTGAATGGACGATGAAAACACGGGGAAAGTACCAAAGCTTAGATAATGGGCACTGCACTGAGCTCCAAGCAAAAAATGCCACCCAGAATCTGCACTAACCCAACCCATCCATCCTTATTTAACTCCCGATTTCCAACTCCTATTTCTCCAAGACGATCTCGTTTATGATCCCAGGATCACAAAGTCAGGGAAGAAACCCTACATAGGCTACAACGCGGCAGAATCTTTGCAAGCACCATCACCCATCCTCCTAGAGCGGATTCCTCGGGCTAGGCCTCATTCAAATACACCACCTCCTTCGTATCACTCGGTGTACGCGAAGCGGGTCAGAGCACGACTAGATGCAGAGGCCAAATTCCAGCCCACCGACGTTGCTTGAACTCTAGGGAAAAGGAAAGGTGTCATAAATAGCCTATGCGGACGCATGAACACTGAAGACGGTGGCGTATAGACAAACCGAGAGCGGGAAAGGGTGGGCTGGGTGGTGAGATTGAGCAGGCGAAAAAGGATGACAGGAGATGATCGCGACGTATTTAACTCTGAAACTCGCTGGAATGCCTTTTAAATTTTAGATTGGTATATGAAGGAAAGTAGATAATGCAACTAATCTCTTGAAACAGACCTAATAGACAAATGACAATCAATTTGTAATATATGAGATAACGCAACGGTCGTCGTGGTGTATCGGAGAGACTCGGATAGTTGATTATCGATTATCAAGGACCGTGAGAATCTCTCGGGGTTCTTATGTCAATGAGTTTTCGCCTTTTTTCGTCACATCCATCGATCACCCCCCCACTTGTTGTACCCAGTACGTTTGGTTAAGGTTGTGGATATAAAACAGGGTGGTTTTTAGATGAGCATGGTGAGTCTCGAGCAGCGCTATACTTACTGTGCGATATTTAATCAGTTTTTCTTGGACCTACATCTTTGATCTGCCAGTGAACACATTTTTCTTAGACAAACCTGGCCAAGGTTGACGGTCTTGCAGACCCGACAAGACAAAATTCACTCCTAATCCTTCCCCTGTATCTCAAAACCTACGTGATTGAGGTGAATGCCTGACCCACCAATGATATTTACGCTTACATGATGATGTAGGACCTCGCAGTGAACAATTCTTGGCACCGCACTCATCCCACATACCATGATTCTTCCATCGTCCAGCATTTTTCGCCCCCCCCATCCTGCCCCGTATGGCTTTATAGGCTGAAATTGAACCACTGCCGCAGTGATAAACGCTTACGCATTCCTCTCCTCACCAAGAATGTCACGTTCATATCATATCCATCTTGTCTGCTTGTTTAGGACCGGTACGTTTCTCATTCCTACAATCTTTATATCTATGACGCCCCTCCCTTGTCTATTCTTCCTATACCCATCCGCAACTCAAAAGGCTTCCTGCTGGAACAATTGATCACTATTTCTGTCGCACTATCGGTCTCTCCGCAGCTCCAACTGAGATCTTATACGTCCAGACGAGCCACGTCTACAACACCCAAAATGCGCTCACACCTGCAAAATTTGTGGTAATCGACAACATGGAACGGGATGGGTATGCTTCGTTGTCAGCGAGCTTGAGATGGGGAAGAGGGTGTCGCTGGGGCTGGAATCAGGGCCTGCATATCTGGTCATATTGCTTTGTCCCAGTTCTCATCATCCAAGTGATACGAGTAGGGAAGGATATGACCCGTTCAGAGTGTAATTCGAGCCCCAGGATATGCTCTTATCCATTGAATTTCTGGCTTTAGGGCTCCCGATGATGACCGACTGGGAACGCCCTGGGATGCAGTGCTGATGCTAAAGGATGGATGGATGGATTGGGTTCATTTTCGTTCCGGTGGTACGGCTTGAAGATTGGGGTTCTATTCTCAGCGCCCGTCATCTGAGCTTGGGTGTTGTTCGTTTCTCTTTCTCTGTTTTGTTGGTCAACCCTTCAAATCCGATATGCCCACACACCATCCCACGAAATGATTGAGGCCTTGATTTGTGAACGAACAAGCTCAGCACGTCTATTGTGCGCGGACCTTCATTAGAGGGTCATTCTCTTTTCCGGCTCTACGCATGAGCGAGTCCACGCTCAGAGCACATTCATTCGATATGTGGCCACGTTTGTGTGTATTCTCGTAAACCGAGGACGCTCAGGACTGTTGCTTTCTGAGCTTCAGATTCTGGGCCCGATATTCGACTGAGGTTGACTCGGAGACCCAGGGACGTTGGTTACAGATGGATGGATGGAGTTCATGTGCAGCTGGAGCTCAGCGCTCACTGACCCTCATCATTTGAGCTTGGGTACGCTTCATTTTTCTCATGTTTCCCCATCCCTTCAATCTCTCTTCGCATTCGAACAACCACCCCGCGAGATTGCTTGATGCTCTGACGTAGGATGAAAGAGTTGAGCACGGTTGTTGTTCGCCGTCTTTTATTGGACGGATCGTTCTCCTTCCTGCTCACATGGGTCATGTCTTACATTAGAGCACATTGAACATTCATGTGCGGCCACTATGGCATTGTCTTTCTGATCCTTTCTTTCACATGCCTGTCGTCATTCGGGTCTCAATTCTACTTAGTTTTTTTTTAACGTGTTGCAGTTCTTTCAACATGTCCAATTCCAAAATTTGAGCTACGCCGTCCTTGCTATCCATCGACTTAAAATTCTTCTCCACGACACTGAAATCACGCGAATGCAGCGGCGACAACTACCATTCCTCCATCTCCGTACCTAATTTCTCCTCTTTACTTTTACCCTTGGAAAGCCATCCCGACAACTCCTTGATGGCATGGACGATCTCTTCACTGGTCAGATCTACGACGGGATCCTTTTCCAAATGCGATTTTGTGAGCTGCATTTGAAATTGAAATGGTAAGTACAAACCCCAAGATTCAAACGATGAAACGAACCTTGATCAATGGATCAATTGAGCTGATTCGAATACCGTCCAACGCAGCCAATATCCTATATTTCGCGAATCTTTCCTGCTGGTCCCGCAGGAGCCGCGACGCACCACACAGGAGTTGGATACAAGAACCCATGGCTGCGATCTTTACCTCATCGCCTTGATAATTATACACAACCTCATCTGAGAAACCAAGACCTTCTGCCAAACAGCCCAGAATTTCGGGGGTGTTCAGAATCCCAATGCTCCTCGCGCGGGCAGCCAGGAGTGACACGGCGAGGTGCGACTTGCTGTCTGAAACTTTGATGGCTCTTCCAATAGTGTCGTCGACGTCTTCCTGGAAAGAGACTTGAAACATCTCCTCGAAGGTCGTAAAGGGATAAAAAGCCGGGTTGTCGATCAGCGGAAGAGACGGGATTTTGATCAAGATTTGGACGGTTTGGAGGATGGGATCTATGTGAGCAGGGTGGGCAGTCGAAATATGGAAGAGTAAAGTAGAGAGATCTATGGCTAGCGTGGCCGTACCAAGTGGCTCGGCTTCGAGGTGCTTGGCGAGCCTTGCAGCAGCGGAGGTTGGGTCAGGTGTTGTTAATGGGGATGTGGGGTAGAAGAACGGTAACAAACGAGTAATCTCCTGTTCATCCTCAGTGTCAGACATGGTGCGTGGTAGGTGGTTGCAAAGAAGATTAGAGTCAGCGGCCTATACATGCGTCACCTGATCTTCGAGTTCTGGCACATGACTAGTAAGCCTTAAGGCGTATGTTCTTAGAACGGTCAATACAGGCATCAAGTGAACCGTGCCGATGGGACAAGCGACTGTCGACTATCGGACGTCACTGAGTCGTTATTTGGAATACTACATGTGTTGGTTACTCACGAATTTCGTAGACCAGACGGGCCACAAACCATGTTCTGTAGCTAGCATCAGAATGCTGGGGTTCCTTTCTCTCTAAAATAAACTTGAAGTCTTTAGATAACTATCAAAGAGGTGGGGCATACCTTCCACCTTCTCCAGTAGTTCAAGGAAAATCTTGGCCTTGTCTGCATTCCATGGGGTGGTTGAGGAACCTGACGCTCCTGTCAGATGATCTAAGAGGATGATAAGTAATGCTGATACCTCGTAGCTTTTTGGCTTACCAGTGCAAGTAAACACTAAGACGTTGCGTAGGAAAGAAGGTGCGTCGGTGGGTAACTCATTATGACAAGGAAAGAATTCAAGGTGGCGAAAATAATCTCGTGCAATGAACAGATCTGTATATACACCGTCACAGTGCATATTGGGCTGACCGTGAAGAAGTAAACTCACCGTAGGGTGTGCCATTCAACTTGGGTGGAATGAGCTTGTGACGTAGAGGGTCAACTACCTCTGGCCAGAACACCCTTTGGATGGTATGGTCTGCGAAATAATAGTGGTAGGTGTCCTGACGGTGCTGGTCAAGAACCAAATAAAGCTCGACTTCGGAATCGATCAGCTCTCCGAAGAGATCCTTGGATACATGTTCAATTTCTTCCCTTATCAAAGACTCTGTGATGTCCGACTCGGTGACTACCTTTTTCTTTGGGTGACGGAAGTAAGGCTTTCCTTCTGGGTGGACATATTCGACCCAGCCCGAATTCGGGGGCAACGCAACAATACGATAGACAATACCCTTTAGTCCGGGATTCGTAGTTTTGGGTCTTCCTCTGGGAAAGGGCGTAGGCCATTCAGCAGGGTTTTGGATGGTGATCCTTTGGTAAACGGTCAACCAGTTCTTTTTCATGATGAGAGGTCAAGTACATACTTCTCGATGGTGTCATATCTCCGTGTCTTAGAAGGGCAAGTGGGGACAAGACGCAACTTCCTCGTCATGGCAATAGCAAGAAGGAACCTGGAAGAATACATTCCCTTACATAATACATAAGTGTTCGTAGAATGACATGTGACGTTGGTTCTTGCTAAACCTGTATCGAGCGGGTTCTTATTGCACTTATCGACGCCCAACGACCACTACGAGCGTGGATGGGTGACCCCCACCTCCAATGCCAGTACAACGCCAGCCCTTTGCCGATGAATGGCGCAAGATTCGTGCATGTTAGTACACGAGGCCAAGTAAGTGGCCTAACTGGTTGACCTGAGTGTGATGCCTGTCGACAGGAGGATGATATACGTAAAACAGCACACTCCCCAGAAGGAGGGGGACAACATACAACCCGAAAATCGACAGACATAAATGAGATGGGACCGCGTCGTTCGACAGTGACGTTGGGACTGCATCACAACTTCCCTTTTCCTCTTCACCATTGATTGCCCATTCCCGCGTGTCCCACACTTAAGTTCGCATCACAGAAGTACACGAGGCGAGCACGAGTCCCGTTCATCAACACGTTTTCGGCTGGCCATGTGTTTTCATTTCCCTCGGAAGTGCAATTCAGATGCAGATTGCCTCGTTCACTCAGCTCCTCGAGATTTCTGCATGGCCCTTTCTTCTTTCAACTGTACACAGCCTCACATAGCAGCGAACCTCACCCCTACCTCCACCTCGCTACGTTGGGTATTTCCGTCAAACCCGCAAACGGCCATGCAACGTGGTCCCCCCCACGTTTTGCTGATGAATGGGCTCGTGCTTGCATCATGTGTGTACGTTGAGACGAACCTGCGACAAGGCGCAGACCTCTTCCCAACTCTTCAAGTTGCACCTGCTATAACCCAGGTGTTTTCCCAAATACCACTGTAACACAACCTTTTACCACTTTAGATAGAGCGAACGGCCCTTCCTCTCATCCAACAATGAGTAACCCGAGTCAGGAATCAACCCAGGTATGCTTCGCCCAATTCATCTACTGCATCGCAACCTTTTGAACATTTTAATAGAGCGGTTCCGTCCTTTCTTTCTATCCCGAACTGATTGTACGCGCCACCCAATTCATATCGACTGCATCGTAACCTTTGGAACACTTTAATAGCCCCGCAGGAGAGAGTCTTCTTGGGTCAAACAAGTACGCCGTCACCCCCACCTAAAAGCGAGCCCGCTCCAGCTAATTCATTCCACCCAATTCATATTGAACACTTTAATAGTCCGCTTCCGTTTCTTCTTTCTACCGCCCGTCGCGCAGGTCAAGGCGCAGCCCGGGCAGGATTGAGGAGCCCTCACACACCATTTCAATCTCGGTAGAACCAAAATCTGAAGTTCAAGTTCAGCACTCCACATTACAACCTACCACCATACTTCCAATAATCTCGGTAGGACCGGAATCTGAAGTTCAAGTCCAGCACTCCACATCACAATCCACCACCATACTTCGCCCAGTAAATAAACCTGGTAAGGCCGACTTGAAGCACAGGCTATCTTCTTGGATAAAACGCACCGCACTTCGACTTTTTCGTAGACGATAATTGTGTTCCGATCGAGTGTTTTTAAACCTAGGA
>Ga0307513_10001343_pt1 | contig 35501 bp, 46 predicted proteins | sample 15_EM_MG_FD_202174 | JGI IMG/M metagenome (GOLD analysis project Ga0307513, IMG submission 202174) | Populus trichocarpa ectomycorrhiza microbial communities from riparian zone in the Pacific Northwest, United States - 15_EM | ecosystem: Host-associated > Plants > Roots > Unclassified | place... | reverse complement strand
TAGCTGCTCCCGAGACGACACCTAGGTTAGCATGCACCTTGATCAAGAAACAATTAGCAAGCTCCAGCTAGAACTACCGATCGATGGCATAATAAATACCGTCGTAAAATGCAAGCAGAAATCCACCCTTCAAGACAGCCGCGTGATAAGAAATATGATAAGAATCTATAATGCACGAGATGGGAGAGAAGCGCAGGGAGCCCAAAAAGACGATTCGGAAGTCTTCCTACCCGTGTAGAATCTGAGGCGGGACCTACCCCTCATGGCGGTGAGGGGATAGCTGAACCCGGCGGCGGCGCTAGGCAAGCATGACGACAAGACGGGGAAGAACCATATCGCTCTGGGGGGCCACGGACTCAAGATCTGATGAACATGGATGGCGTGGTGGGTACTCCGGCGAAGTCAAATAGCATGATGGAGATTAAGGAGGTTTTGGGGATTGGGGCTGCGAGGTATAATAATTGAAACGCACAAACGCCCCCTCGTTCACCAATCACCCTCTAAACAGTGTAACTAATAGTGATGGTGAACGGACAGGGACTTAGTCGTAGACGAAATACCCTACACGATACGCTCGCATCTACCACCGCCACATGCAACTCTTCGGCGACATAAGGACACGCAATGGCGGCGTTCTAAGGGTAAAGCGATTCGGACTAGGCAAAATGAGTGAGAGCGCCCAGAAGGCAATATCGTTTCCAGAAGACCACCTGCCACGCATCCGAGACCGTGTTCTACATGAAGAAGGACGCTGGGGGAGGCGTGTCCGAGTGCAACATACTCGGCCAGTCCACGAGAATAAACACGGGCGCTTTCATGGTCGTCCGGAAACTAATGATGGCTCCTCGCGACCTGGTGGCCAAAAGGATCGTATTTGAGGAGGGTTACGTGACGTCACTCGAATTCAACAGCGCCCCCTTTCTTACCCCCGAGGTTGCACTATCGAACTTGACTTATTGGGTGGGCCTGGGAAATGATCTTTACCATCTCACCCCTCGGTGCGCTTGGAGGTGAGCCCTTCGAGTTGCGATGAGGGGTAGCGCCCCTACCACAAGATAGACTGAATAAAAAGCAATGATTTTTTTGCTCCTCCAAAGAACGGCTTGCGTGGGGTGTTGATGTTATTTTTTTCCGGAGGCGTGGCTTTAGTTCGTACGAGTAAAGAAATGACTGGTACAATTTGGTATTTAGATTAGCGAAATAGTTTTTTGCACGCTACGCTAGGCTGTCTATATATTTGTTCACTTCGCCGAGATCATCCGATGCGCTACACGAATGATACAAGATGTAATGGACTAGGTATTTCCTTTTGCCAAGGTATAAGTAATATACAAATGAGTGCAAACATCGCACAACCACCCCATTGATAAATGCCGCCCCTTCCAACCTGGACCCGACTGCAATCCAATTTCTAGTAGTTCCCAGCTTGGAATACTTGCGGAAAACAAGATTGGGATGGGAAATACCTATCAAGGGAGATCTTCGAACAGCCTAACGGCGAATTCAGAGAGTTCAGCAAAGCTGGATGGGGTTGTTGTTGGTGGGGGCGAGACAGGGTCACGAACGTCAAAGATGGCATCATAGGGAATTTCAAGCTTAGTCGATCCTGTCCTTGATGTCACATGACCAGCTGCGTTGATGTCAAAATCCTCAACACGGCCGGGGATCCTGTTGGGTGTCTGCCTAGTTCGACGACGGGCTGTCTCAACCATCATCTAGCACTCAATGTGTAGGGCAAACGGATCCCTTTCCAATTTGATGAGAATCACAAATCGCGTTTTATTGTTAGGGTTCAGGAGCCACCACTTTGCATCCAAGGGAAGAAATTTCAATCCACCCGGATACCCAACTTCAACCATCCCCAAAGGGCACGACTCCTCTCACCACCGAGTGCGCGGCCGAAATGACTGATCCCCTTCATTGCTGCGCCCGCCGGGAGTCCCGGATAAAGTTGAACCAAATCACGCAACTGGTTATTCGCCGTGGCCCGGCATTGTAGCCATCTTTTGGGTGAACTCATACGCAAGGGTGGAGGCGATCAGATGATGGGCCGAACCAAGTCTTATCCGTAGGATTGCTGCGTCTAACGATTTCTCGAATGTGAAGTGTACCGTGCGCATTATCTCGGCAGCCTGTCGCTTCCTTTCTATCACCTCAACCTCAGCATCCAAGATACAGTGGAAATATACTGTGTATTCCTGAGCTGACTCCGAATCGACAAACTCCTGACCCGTCCTGGCAAGCTCCCGCGCGGATTGCTATTCGAACTTCCGGACAAATGTAATAGAATTCCTCTTTGGTCTGCTCAGCCGTCTCTGGGCTGCAGTCGGGCTCGGGCCGGTCAAGGAGGAGCGACCGAACAAACTCTGTTATGACCCCCGGCAATAGGAATGGACTTGGTCGATGATCAGATGACATAGCCCTCAGCAACCGGAATAACCTCTGTACCACTGTTTCCTGAGCCAACAACAGTACTAGTCAAGTTCCGATCGTGAACCTTCCTACTGGTCCAACTCGCCACCAATGCCAGTACCGCCAAAGCAATATATATTCCGGCACAATTGAAGGTCTCGAACATGATCTCCACTGTGTTTTCACGCGATTCTAGAGGATTTAGAGGCTTTCAAGGCCGAGGTCAGTTCACTGCCCATGCAGAAATTTCTAGGGCGATGATTACGGGTTCAGTGAGAAGGACGCAGTGATCTTCCGGCTCGACTTGAAGGTATTTGAAAATCGAGTCGTGCCAAAAACGCTCCATATGGTCCTATAACAATGGTCAGAATAGCTAGTTGCCCCTTGTTTCAAGGCAATTGGATAGATATCATACCCAATGGTCAACTTGACCATCGCTTATCAGGTGATGGTCGCTACAGCCTATCACGGGTTGTCAGCTATTCCCTTGATTGAAATCTAAGAGTCTCGAACCTAGGGCAACACTGCTCCGCAACTGGGATTGGAAGAGTAGGCACCCGTACCTGGTGGAAGTGGTCGCGCCGATCCTTCACCTCCAATAAAGTAACCCAGGTCCCCAGCACCCCTTTCAGCACCCAAATGATGGTGAATCGTTCCAGTAAAGCCTGTAAACCACGTTCCAGTATGCCGAGACAGTGGACCCAATGGTGCGGATCAGGGTGTTCACCTAATTTGAAATAACAAGTCCCGCTATTATAGCCATGTTAGCAAAAGGATATATGAAAGAAAGAAAGAAAGAAAGAGGGAGAGAGAGGGGGGGGGGGAGGGGGGAGAGAAAGAAAGGGTAGAGTATGATAGTTGAAGTGTAGGAGTCTAAGGTGTGGTGGTCTCTGGGTCATCTGGAATCATGGTAAGTTAGCTTTGGACTTCGCTGGGTGACTGCGGAGTATTTTCTTTTTGTAAAATCCTATCAGTTTATTTCGTATTTAACTACAGGAAAACTCTGGCATGCACCCTTAAGGATGGCCTAGGAAAACCTTGATATAACAAAAGAAACTTCAACACCGTCTCAAACACAATATAAAATGTAGAACCAAAGTCTACGCAATAACCATAACACAAATCATAGTCAGCAAGTGGTCATCACCTCCTCGCCTTCTTCCGGCTTCTCATCCTGAGCACTCACAGGGCGGGAGGGGCATCGTGTAGTGTGGGCGTCGTGTGGGCCCTTGCAGTTCACACACCCAAGCACGGTATGGTTGCATGGCCGGCCGCGTATTCGACAGGTAGCGGTGGGACAGGCATGATTACCTGTCGGGTGTGGGGAGGCACACGACCGGCATGTTGCTGGGTTGGTGCATTTGTTGTTGTGGTGTCCGTAGCCATGACAGTTGGAACACTGGGTATAAGAGTTGAAGCGCAATCGGCGCTCCGTCCTATAGGTGGAAGACAAGGCAGCCAGGCGTCTCCCAACATTGTCAGAAGCCCTGGGACCAGTAATGGTGGTCACGACTGTGGAGGCGGATTTTCCAGCTCTTGTGTCGTCTGTAGTGAGCCATCTGGGCTGACCGGTGAGGGACAGTCTAGTGTTGAACGTGGTGAGCTCTGTAGCTAATTCCACAAGAGACTTCGAGGTGGGGATGCCGTGCACAAAAACATGTGACTAAGGGGTGTCCAGGAGAATGCTAACAGTTCCTGGTATCAGGTGGGGGAATGACCCCACCTTGCTGTTAAGCGAGGTGGCCTTGATCGATTCCATCGTGGTAAGAGTGACGGTGTTTCCTCGGATGGAGACGGTCTGTACGTAGGTCGCAGCTAGCGCTATGTTTATGTCGTCCCTTAGGTCTAGTGTAGAGGTAGGGAGTGGCTCGCCTTCCCGTTTGATGAAAAGGTGGCGTTCTCTGGCAGTGAGGCCCTTCGTACGTTGTGGCCTGTTGTTGATAGTCGGTTTTGGGGCTTGGGCAGCTCTAGCAGCCATGGTAGTCTTTTCTTTTCTACCCTTGCTGGCCACCGTTGCCCACGATTTGGGCGGGGCAGCTTCGGGGAGGGTCAAAGGGTGGGTGTCGGGAGCAGAGGGTCGTGGAGGGGCCGTGGCCGGGAGTGTGAAAGGTATCGGGGTGGGGGTGTCAGGCCGGGGTGTAGCATCTTTGAGTGTGCTAACTTCCTGGGTAAGGGCTGCGATCTATTCGCTTAGCGCATCAATGGCCGTCCTGTAGTCTTTATAGATCTGATATATCATCTCTATCATCACCACATTTTCTTTGCTGGCTGTGGTAGCCCCAATCTCCTGGTCCTGGTTTATCTTGTGGAAAAGGTTCAGGAAGTAGGCGCTTGGAGGGGCGTTTCTCAAGTATCTCTCATCGATGGGTGGGAGGCTTGTTATCGTGTTGCTTCTGGGTCGCTTTAGCGAGGGGGGGCCTTGCGGCATGAAGATTGGGGCCAGGGTCGGGGCACCCTCCTGAGTGGAGGAGCTCCTAGCACCTACTGGCGGTAGGGGGGGGTTGGCCTTTTTGCCTTTTCCTTTGTTTCGACGGCTCAAACCAAAGGGCGGGACAGAGGGATCCATATGGTATTCATGTAACCTGACAGGTCACGTTACGCGGAAATCTCGAGATCGTGTACGTGGTGTTACTGAAAGTGCAAATTGCACTTGGAGGGAAAATAGGGGGGTTCAATATCTTTTATTCATAACTATATAGCTAATGGAGTGAATACCTATCCGGGCTTGCACAACCATACGGCAGTACGTTCCAAGGAGTACTGTAGTCCCAACCCCGCCTAGCCCGCAGTACATCTGGAAAAGTACCACCTGCGCGATTTGTAGTCTGAGGACTGAGTATCGGGCCAGCACACGGGAATCACATAATCAACCACCCAACTAGGGTACGAACAAAATAAATCCACCTCCCATAGCAATCCACCAAACAGTACCGTAAGCGCGGTTATACCTACAACCAAGCCAACATTCCGACAAACAGGTCAGGCAAACACCACAAAAGAAACCCAACACAATCTTAATACGGCCTGCCACGCCCCTGCCGACGCCGACCACGGCCGACGGTAACAAAACCAGGATCATGAGCATGACAATCGGATCCTACCCCCTCAGCAGCCGAAGCCACCGGAGAACGGTACCACGAGTGGGAACAGGAGGAGACAACGAGGAAAGAACCTCAAACACCGGAGCCTTGCGAGAAGCCACGCCAGCCTCATCGTCTACCCAACGCAGACGACGCAGGCAACGTTTGGCAACAGTCCCATCAGCCAACGGCGACCTTTCAACCTGGTCCACCACCAGTAACACTGGCTCAGCCACACCATGCTCAGGCTGCTGTGCCATGATAGCCGAAGCCACAGTAGTCACCGTCAACGCCTCCACATGCGCCCTGAGGGACGCCACTGTAGGGGCAGCAGGCACAGCCACCGGGGCGTGCACCGCCACTTCACCAGCCACGTCGTCACAGGGAGAAGGGACTTCAGCACCGTCACCCTCACGAGAGAGGGGAGCGACCGAACGAAGAGCATCAAGCCCGCGGCGGAGGAACTCACTCTCCAAAGTCGACAAATGTCGCCGACGGGAGAGGACGGAAATGTGATGGCGGAGGCAAGAAACCTCAGCCTCGAGGGCCAAAGTTTTCTCGACCCTCCGACCAAGAGCCAGGCCCGATCTTGTGACTGCGGCGGCAGAAAAGGTTGAGGAACCTCGCTTAACCATGATGATCAACTTGCGAAGGAGACCGACGGTACGACTAACCAACCGATGGGAAGAAACCAGCGACCTTTCGACCGAAGCGAAGGGAGGAAAACCGCCGACCTGAACCAAAGGAGGAAGAAGCAGGTGCGAAATTGTCCACCCAAGGAAGAAAGAAGCAGAGGGCAAGCCGACCGAGGGAAGAAGAAAGCAGAGGGGAAAGATGAGGAACCTCGAGATTCCAAGCGATCGTAATGGAAAGGTAAGAATTAAAGTCAAGCAGAGTCCAGCGGAGTACTTGAAGTCAAAGACTTGAAGCTATCGCGAGAGGGGGCGATAAAGAATCAAGGAACCTAATTTGTTGAAAACCAGAATGTGACGGATCACAAGGAGGTTACATGGCCAATTTTCAAAAGCTGAGGAAAATAGGGGGGAAGAAGCATGGCTGGGTGACTGCGGAGGACACTCCTGGAGTTGTACTAGGGTACAATGCAAGGGTGCGGTCCCACACAAAAACTCTTAGAGCCGCTTTGGCTGTGACAGGTCTGTTCTGCTCGCCCATAGAGACGAACCGGTTCCCTTCCGGTCAGGGGTTGTGAAACAGAACTGCCGTTTGGCAATTATGAGATGGATCAACCGTTGTTTTCCCAAACTGCTATTATATCAAAACTGTTGTCCCGCCATTTCCAACCATCCGTAAAAGAATTGCTATTAAAATAATTATCAAATTTTGATAGATTAATTCCAGTGATGATATGATATGTGCGTGAAACTCCCTCCCTTTCAGTGTGAATCCATATTAGCAACATTCAATAGGAACCTACACAATCTCTATATGTTTCTCACCAATCTTTCACAGAAGAATCCATATTGCGATTACTGTAGTTACAATTTACATTACATTCACTTCTTCCTTGATGGTAGAAGTGCATGTAGTAATGCTTTCACCTTGCTACCGTATGAGAATTTTTGATTTTCATGAGGGAGTGTTTGTTCAGTGGCGACAAATGGTTTTCTCCATACTATTATGATACTAACGAATAGCTGACAACAGGGAAGCGGTGCTAACTTGGCAACGACAGTTTCCCCGGATCAAACTGTTTCTCAACAGAACAGTTGACTTGCACTCTGGGCTTATTGCCTATTCTAGGTGTCGGCAGAGTATTTTCCGACCTAATTATTATACAAAGAAATTTTGGGAAACACATTTGTAAATGTTAACCATTTAGTTACCATATGTATCTTGTCCAACTTAAGATTCCCGTGTATCCCTTAGTCTACTGGGACACAGTACTAGAGTAAAATATCTCCCGTGCATTAGGGTTGTGGTCATACTTGTAGTTAGCGATTCATCGGGCTTGAAACTGAGCCGCATTATGGCTCTGGCAACCTTACGGGTATCACGCTCACGACTTACAAAAGGATATTCATGCCATAAATCAGCCTTCGGTTGTTGTGTAGCTTTGAGTAAATAGACATCTGATTAGATTTAGATCTCACTGGAATGCCGAGAGACTGGCTGCGGTGCTATGCATCAGCGAGATTATACCATGTCTCCGTAGCCTATGGGATACTGGACACAGCCATATCCACGCGAGTACTGGAACCACCAGGACTTTAGACAATTCGGTCTAAACCGGGAACCCTCTCGCTCTAGCATCGGATGTTACCCATAGGCGTAAAATAGCCACCGCAACTCTCTAAGATAGGGGAGCCTGTAGCAGAATGCTTCCTAGTTATTCCTGAGATATGATACGAGTACGGTATCTTAAAACAGGGTCTACATTTCTCAAATGCCTACTGGTGCGAAGGTTGTAGTTCTAGCACCACCGACAATTCCTCTTAGGCTCGCTACCAGGGGCACTCTAAACAGTACCTGACAGCCTCACGCCAATTTACAGCTCAGTGCAAAATTGTGGCTTATCATATCATACCATAGTAAATTTGTGGCTCACCCCAGTGGCACAACCCAGCTTGCTGATTTGATATATGATAACCATATTGCTTAAAGAATTTTTAAGATAATAATTGAATGATAAGGACAGTTTCAGGAATTGATTTGAATGAGAACATTATTATATTTATTATATTTTTTAGGTCACCTTGAGCTACAAAGCGGCGCTGAGGCCCAAATTTACTGTGGTATCATAAGCCACGATTTTACGTTAAGCTGTAAATTAGCGTTGAGTTGCCAGGCACTCTTTAGAGTTCCCACAGTTGCGAGCCTCAGAGCAATTGTGTGCTTGAGCCACAACCTTTCCATGAGTAGCATGAATCACTTCTAAAACAATAGTTCCACACAACAAACCCACTCTAAAAATCATTACTACACAACCGATATGACATAGCATAATGCCTTCCAGGCCAAGTCATCTGCAAGGTGAGATAACGTTATTGGCTAAACTAGTATTTAGATGGATAACTCGCTATGCTCGGGACTTGCTCTGGGGTGAAAGCCTCTTGATTTCTTTTTATTTTCATTATTGTGGGAGGACTTCCCGTAGGAATCTGGAAGGGTTTTAGAAGCGGTCCTGGCATATTTTCACATTAAAATCTAGAAAATAAACTTCTAAATTTTCTAAAAATCTGATCGAGCCCCTCCCGCCCAGTTTAGGGTTTGAAAGGGCTCAGAATATGAATGTTTGTACGAAGTTAATTAACAGGCTCTAAGGCTGCAATTCTCGACACATTGGGCCCCAGTTCTTAATGGACAAAATGAGCAACTAACAAGATACTGCAGGACAAATTTCTATGAAAAATAACAGCTTACTTGTATCTATTATGTTCCACCTATGCGGCTTGATTTTTCAACAATGATGATAATCTAGAAATTTGAAGAATCATTTTTTCTGAGAACCACTTGCAGCGCCATAATTTTCAAGATTCCTACGAGAAGAGATCTATTAAGGCTGATAGTAATTTTTATTTCTGATAAACTGGTGGCAATCTTTTCCGGACATCTCATCGAACTTGAAATATGTTGTTCCGGCGGAGATATCGTAACGCTGTTGGTTGGCAGGTCCGGAAGGGCATCAATCTCTTTCAGGATCGGATTTAAGAGGCATATAGCGGTGATTTTAAGGATAGGTGAGGCGATTATTGTTTGAAGTTTTGAGGATATGAAAAGGGATTGAAAGGGTCTGGAAGTTTGAGAATGGGGTAACGACTAGGGGACTGCTCCCTGGGGTCGAAAAGAGGGTTTCGATAATGCAACGATGGGGGTTAGAAAGGGGTGGGTGTTGCATTCGAGTTTCGTCACATAACCCTCCTCAAACACAATCCTTTTGCCCACCAGGGAGCTAGGACCCACCATTAGCCTCAAGAAAACCATGAAAGCACGGGTGCCTAATCCCGTGGACTGGCCGGATATGTTGGACTCAGACATATGATGCACGCGGACAGGCCTCTGCCAGTGTCGTCCTTAATTGAGAACACTGTCTCGGAAGCGTGTCAGGTGGTCATCTGGAAACTATGTTGCCTTCTGCCCGCTCTCACCCATCTTGGCTAGTATGCATCGCGTGATACTTAATACCGCGCCTTTGTGCCTCCTTCTGTCACCGAAGAGTTGCATTTGGCGGGAGCAGATGTGAGCACATGGTGTAGGCTATTTCATCTACAACTGAGTCCCTTTCCGTTCATCATCACAATTGGGTAAACTGTTTAGAGGCTGATTGGTGAATGAGGGGGCCTTTGTGCCTTTCAGCTATTATACCTCGCAGCCTCAATCCCCAAAACCTCCTTAATATCCATCATGCAAGTTGACTTCGCCGCAGTGCCCACCACGCCATCCGTTTTCATGCAGATCTTGAGTCTGTAGCCCTCCAGAGTAATTTGGTTCTTTCCCGTCTTTTCTTCATGCTGGCCTGCCGCCGTCGCTGGGTTCAGATATCCCCTCCTGGCCATACACGGTAGCTCACGCCCCAGATTCTACACGTGTAGGAAGACGTCAGAATCTTCTTTTTTTAGGCTCCTTGCTCTTCTCTCCCATCTCGGGCAATACAGATTCTTACTCAATTCCTTATTGCACGGAGGTCTTGACGGGTGAATTTCCGCTTGCCTTTTATTACGGTATTTATGATGCCATCGCTCTTTAGGCGTATGCTGAGTTAGTTGTAGACTCGGGAACAGAAGTCTTGGATGCAGGGGATTACCTTGTGGGGTTTTCATCATGAGGGGTGGGCGAGTGATCTTGTATGAATGCAGAGGGGAGGGAAACCTATCGCTTCCAAATAAGTCTTTTCAATCCTACCCATGAGAATTTTTGCAGCTCGCTCGTGGTTCTGTGTTACCAGCATGCAGGTGATGATAGGCGTGTTGATAATCTTCGAAGCGTTGCTGAGTTGCCTGATGAAGGAAACTCCAAGAGTAACTTTCATGGAAGCAATACTAGGGAAATGCTAATTCATCAGGGCCATCTGGATTCCCCGCTCAGCTGGCAACTGAGTGCCAGCGGCCACAGCGGACAAGGGCTCCATCTTGGCATGCTAGTATTGCGATAGACAGTGCCGGAGGTTGGAGAAGAGGAATAGTGTTTGGTACGGAGTGGGGCGGGGCGGGGCGGGGTTGCAGTTTGTGACCCTGCCGTTACTCTGGCCCGGGTCAACTGGCTGCCGTTCCTCCCCGTCCCGTATGGCACGGGGCTCTGGCCCGGCTATGGGGTGGGGCGGGTATTTTACTTTCCCCCGTGATTGCTTAGACGGCCCCTGTCTTCGCATCCCCCACTCTTGCCCATGTGCGGGGCCCAACTTATTCCTACCAGTGATATTCTGTGACTAAAGGAATGGCAGGATGAAATCTAACCGGTGTTTGCCCTCTCAATGCTGATCCGAAATCACAATTTGAGATCAGAATTGCCTGGCCAAACACCCCCCAATTATTTTGTATGTCGAGTATGATGACTCCAGTATTAGGATATTCCAGATAGCAATCCGGCAACTATCTCAAAAGATAGGAGTTGAATATAGTACTCACATTATCATTATGATTTGGGCTTCCAGTTTGAGATAAATAGTGTTTGGAAATCGCTCTCAGTATATGATTGTGAGGGTATAATCTAGGTATGGTTCTAAGTACTTCTTGGCATATGATTCCGGGTACATAACTCTCAGCGTATAGTTGTATAGTTCTGCATGCACGATTCCTATCTTCCTGAAGATATGCCTAGTGTTCGTTATGGGGCCTCCGGGGCACTGCAAAACGCGGGCCCCCAGCCCCATTTCCTGCACTGCCCCGCTGAACGGCCTGGAGCTCGGCGTGTTATTTTACGGTTCCATGCCCCCGCCCCCGGGCCCGCCCTTTCCCCAAACGGGCCCCCGTTAAAACAGTTGCGGAGAAAAGGGGCCCTATCCAGGGAATAAGCACGGACTCGCCCCGGATGAGGGCGGCGGGGGGATCACCCCCAGACTAACTCCCCGGCCCATGGTAAGGCCAGGGCCTTGCGCATGAAAACCCACCATGCCCCGCCCTGTAACGAACTCTAGATATGCCAGTGTCCTCCGGGTTATCATTTCTGTAACGGGGTCTTGGCACTGGACGTTAGTCCAAGGCATACAACGACAGGAAGGTCCTAAACGATAGGACTTGTTTAGCGTGAGGGTTCGGAGATGACAATCTCAGGTCAAGGCTGATCGTGTAACGATAGATCAGGGTCAGGGTTTGTGGGTTCTTGGCGTGGAACTTGGATATCAGAATGAAAGACATTATATTCGGAAGTACAAGAGTCGTGAAAGAAATACCAGGTAGCGTAAAGAATCAAGGAAATAGGGGGCTTTTTTTTTTCTTTTTTTCTTTTTTTCTTTTTTAAATCATATGTTTGTTGATTTCTAGATAACTAAGGTACAAGAACCCGCGTGGAGCGCTAGCTATGGCGTGAACAAAACCCGCAAGCAAACCAACGACCCCCTTCACCCCCTTGGGGGAAAAATAAAACCCCTCCAAACCAGAGCACAACCCCCCCCCTCGTAGCACCTCAGACGAAGGCCAGTTGGAGCAATACCTTCCTCCCGACACGTAAGGAAAGTCAAGTATAGAAAAGAAACCAGGGAAAGATACAAACCCTTCGGTGGGCCCACCAAAACAAAAGAAAAGATTTACACGGCACCTATGGCCGACAAAAAGAAAAGATAAAACTACTATTGCTCAACCTTAAACGAGTAGTGGTTGGAGACCCCAAACCGAAAGGCTACAGGGGCAGGCTATATCCCAACAAGGCAAAAGCCAGGGGCCGGCGACGCTTTCGACTTTAGCATGGGCCAAGGAGGTAGTGCTATACCATGACACAGCGTAACCTAATGCGAGGTTTGCGACCGTAGAGTAAATCGCGGGAGCGTGAGGAGGACGAGGGGAGTCACACGGCGAGGAGAGCCACTCAGCAGGGAAGGTGCCAGCTATCGTGATGGGCAGTAGGGTGCCAGCCAAGGGGGCAGATAAGGTGCCAGCTAAGGAAGGACGCAGCAGTACGCTGCAAGCGGATCCAACGCGTGGGAAGCGGGAGGGGGAGGGCTCGCCAAACAACCGAGAAGTACGAACACGGAGGACAGAGACGGGGTCACAGTTTTTCCAACGCCAACCGTACCGATCCTGCAACTCAGGAGAGAGTGCAATACCAGAGAGCAGGGCCACCGGGGCAACTACTTCACCGATAGTCCGAAACTAGCGACTGTGTGTTGACGGACGAAGGAGGGTTGCCGACCGTGCAAATCGCTAAGAGAAGTGTGGGCTAAAGGGTAGGAACGTCAACGCGAGGGTGCTCAACGAAGACCAAACAGAACCAGGAAGGAATCCAGAACCCCAGTGAGGGGAGGCCAAAGGCCCCCGAGAGAGGAAGGAGATGAAGGCGTGATGAACCCCCGTGCAGTTGCCACAGGCAGGGCAGATGAGAGGCAGAGGACACTCTCACGATGATTTCCCATGGTGTTGAGATTTCAATCCCTTGAGGCGGAGCAGACGAGAAAGATGAAGGAAATAGGGGGCGAAGCCACCCTTATATAGAAGGAAATCCTAGCACAGCCTTGGTCGCCCGACTCATACCCCAGTATGAATCGCATATCCGCGTAACCAAGGAAACAATATGATTTGTCGTAAACCTTACAAAGGAAATCGCTCATAACAACCGTGTAACTAAAGAAAGAACACCAAAGTTATCCAAACACGTATCTCATCAGGAGACCGTGAGAGCAGGGCCCTCACCAGGGCCGAAGTCCCCTGAGGCCTATTCCGGATCCTCCGCTAATGGTCCAGGCTTAAGTGGGTACCGTTCGTGGAAATAGTCAACTTCTTTTAGTTTCTTGATTGATTGAGCCGGTTCCCATGTCGTCTCGTCGTAGCCCTCCCATTTTACCAGATATCGTAACCGGTTCCTGACAAATTTGGAATCCAAAACCTCCTGAACCTGCCACTACTCTTTTCCTTCAACTTCCATGGGTGGAGGTGGTGGGATAATCTGTCCTTCGAGGGGGTTATTGGCTGCCAGGTCTAACAGCGACACATGGAAAACGTTATGTATTTTCATCGAATTTGGCAGATCCAGACGGTAAGCGTGTGTTCCGACCTTTCCTTTGACCTCATAGGGTCCATGACGTTTGTTGTCGAACTTTCCTGAAGGTCCACGTGTTCTAATATTTTTGGAATTCAACCAAACCTTATCACCGACCTGGAAGGAAGGAGCTGGGATTCTGCGTCGGTCAGCATTTTCTTGTTGCCTTTCTTGTGCATAACCCATTTCGGTTCGAAGGTGTGCATGAAGTTCTGTCATGGTGACAACGAAAGATCGCCCCTCTTGGTCGTCAGTCGGGAGAGTTTGTTCTTCAAAAAAGTCCATACGAGGATCATAGCCATGGTTGGCAAAGAAGGGAGAGGTGCCGCTAGTCTCGGATGCATGATTGTTCCCCATAAATTCCGCCATTGGTAACCATTGACACCAGTCATCCTGTTGGTAGTTCACATACGACCGTAGGTATTGTTCCATGATACGATTGACTCGTTCTGTTTGACCGTCAGTTTCAGGATGGAATGCAGTAGATAGAGCTCGGTCGATCTTCAGCCTGCGACAGATGGTTCCCCAGAACTCAGCAGCGAACTGTGGCCCTCGATCAGATATAATCGTTAGAGGCAACCCATGATGTTTCCAGATGTTATCCAGGAATCGGTCAGCAAAAGAGGGGGCATCGATGGTAGTACGACAAGGGACGAGATGGCCTATCTTAGTTAGCCTATCTACCACTACCCAAATCGGGTCGTTACCGTTGCTCCAGGGTAGACCGGTTACAAAGGGCATTGATATGTCTCGCCATGGTCGATACGGAATAGAGAGTGGTCGAAGGATACCAAACGGAGCGTGACGAGTCGTCCGACTTCGTTGGCAGATGTGACAATTGGCCACATATCGTGCCATCTCTTTTCGCATGCTTCGCCAATAGTATCATCTGGTAATCAGTTCATGTGTTTTGGATCTGCCAGGGTGGCCAGCAGCAGGGGCGTCGTGATTTTCCCGAATGATGGCCAGTTTCAAAGGTTCATGAGCGGGAACATAAAGACGATCGCGATACCGCAGTCGATTACCCTCCCTGGTACACTCAGCTAGGGATATCAGACGGCTATATCGTACCCCTTGTTCCAGCATTGTAAGTACCTGGTTTGGACGGGGCTCAGCTTGATAGGCTTCTGTCCATAATTCATTCAATGGGGACGCTCCAAAGTGAAGCGGAATATCCGCCACAAACCCAGAGACTGGGACTTGAGAACCACCTGTGTGCTATGTGTCTCGTCTTCTAATATTTCTTCCTCTGTTTGTCCCGCCATCCTTGTCAATGCATCTGCCATTCCATGTGCTTTACCAGGTACAAATTCAATCGTATAATTGAACTGTGATAGGAACTCTGACCATCTGGCTTGTCGTTGGTTGAGTAATCTTTTTGTGGTAAAGTATCGCAGGTTCTGATAATCTGATCGTACCATTACTGGTCGACAGACCAAGTAAGCTCGCCATTCTTCGAACGCACGTACTACGGCCATCAACTCTTTGTCGTAAATATCGTAGTTACATTCGGCGGGGGTGTGTTTCTTGGAAAAGAATGTGATTGGATGTAAAAGTCCGTCAGGTCCCGGTTGGGACAGGATGCCGGCAGAGGCGATGTCGGAAGCGTTGGTTTCCGCTACTATCTCTTTGTCGAAATCAAAATAGATCAGGATGGGGGCCGTAGTAAAGGCTTCCTTCAATCTTTCGAAGGCGGCTTGACAAAGATCCGACCAGACAAATGGTGTACCCTTTTTGGTTAATTGGGTTAGGGGCCTAGCCACATGTGAATAATCATGGATAAAGGGTCTATAGAAGTTTCCAAATTCTAAGAAGGAGCGGACATCGCGTAGTTTCTTGGGGATAGGCCATTCAATGATCCTGGTGATCTTTGCGGGGTCCATTAGTAGGGCTTCCGTGGTGATGATGAAACCGAGATACTCAACGTTGTTGGTATGAAATTCGCATTTCTGAGGTTTTACCTGAAGTCCAGCTTTCGCTAAAGCTTCCAGGATTTGTTTGACGTATTCAATATGTTGTTCCTCGTTCTCAGAGTATATCAAGATATCGTCAAGATATGCTGTACAAAACCTATCCAGAAATGGGCGTAGTGCATCATTAATGTACGCTTGAAAGGTAGCTGGGGCATTGGTAAGTCCAAAGGGCATGACGAGAGATTCAAAAAGCCCGTATCGTGTACGAAAGGCTGTTTTCCACTCTTCACCTGCTCTCATGCGGATTAAGTTGTAGGCTCCGCAGATATCCAGTTTAGTGAATATCTTTGCTCGTGAAAGTGGCATAAAGGTTTCTTTGACCAAGGGGAAAGGGTAACGGTTTTTGATTGTTCCCTTGTTGAGTCCCCTATAGTCAACACATAAGCGTAGAGACCCTTCTTTCTTCTTAACAAACAAAATTGAAGAAGCAGCAGGGGAGGATGATTCGCGGATGAATTTCTTATCTAGATTTTCATCTAGCCATTCGTATAAGGCTGATAACTCAGGAGGGCTAAGATCGTATATTGGTCCGAAAGGAGGGATAAATCCCGGGCGCAGTGGTATCTCGTGATCAAACCTTCCGTGAGGTGGTAGTTGATCTTCTGTTTTCTCGAGGAATAATGGAAGGAATTCGTGGTATTGTTTGGGAAGTATCTGGAGTACTTCGTTCTTGTCGAGAACCTTATGTCCGAGAGCACATTGTGCAGCATAAGCCCTTAGGAAATGTGGTAACTCTTCCTCAATTCCATAGGCGATTGTAACGTCGTTAACGCAGTTCTTCAAACAATATTCGGATTCAAAAGTAAGGGAGTTAGAAGCGAAGTCAATCTTGAAATCGTGATGTTTTAACCAGGGTATACCGAGTGTTAGATGGTGTCCCCCAAGCGGGGTAACAAAAGCAGGAATCATTTCATGGTGGTTGTTAATCAACAACCCGATCTTGGTGATATGAGTAATTGCTCCAGAACTCACAGGCCGTCCGTTGATGACCGTCAAAGGTCGTGGTTCTTTAAGTTCAAACACAGGAAAGTCATGACGCTCGGCGAAAGCCTTGTCGATGAATGTATATCCAGTTGCTCCCGAGTCTATTAGAGCACGGGATCTAATCTCGTTATGGTTGTCAACAATCGTACATGCCATTACCAGATGATTAGCTTCAACCCCATTCACCATGTCGTCAAGAGATAAACTGGATAAGGAAAGTAACGAAGAAGGCGATTCTTGTCCCATGACAGTGCCTTGGACTGTACATGGGACATTGAGTTTTCTGAGTGTTCGGACTCGGGACGGGAGTCTTCAGGAACCGCTGGCGGAGGTGCACGGATGGCAGCAGTGTTGGCTCAGAGGTGACTTTGTCTCTTCGGACATTGTCGAGCCATGTGATTTGTTCCCCCGCAGTAGAAGCACTGCCCACGTCGCATGCGATCTTCACATTGCGCTTCTGACAGGTGGCGTCGTCCAGCTGAAAGGTCAATGGGGCCCGCTTGCGTACCTGTAGCGGTGGTGCTCATCGTAGGAGGAGCAGCCGGTTTTGGTGTTGTGGTCGTGGTCGTGCTAGGTGATCTCCATGTAGAAGATGACCAGTTTCGTTCCGCTGCGCGGGCACGGATCTTGTTATCCACACCTTTGATCAATATGATATATTGATCAACTTCGTCGGGGGTGTCCAGAGTTACCAGAGCGTCCTTGAGTTCAGCGGTTACTCCTTCGTACAATGAAGTTCGCTTAGCAGCATCGTTCCAAGATACCTCGGCAGCATATCGTTGGAAATCTGCTAAGTAGTCAGAGAAGTTATGGTTCTTTTGACATAGGCTTGGTAGATTCCGTTCGCTGGTCCGGACCCGATCAGGGTCACCGAAGGCATTCTCGAGGAGGGTGATCAGGGCTTCCACACTAGCTATATTAATGTTTCCTTCATCAATAAGTGGAAGAATTTGTTCGTAAGCTTTGCGTTTCAGGAACCCAACCGCATACGCCAACCGATGTTGAACTTCCACAAATTTGTGAGCATCTCCACGGAACTTGGTACGTAATTGTGCAATGAACGGGCGAAGTTGGTCTTGGGATCCGTCGAATTCCTGTGGCTTGGGGATCGATTCTTGCTTAGGGGGTCATTCACCTGCTGGCGGAGCAGGTCCCCCTGGGTTTGCAAGTGCAGCAGTTGCAGTTGCCAGGGCAGTGTTTGTGTTGGTCTACGCGGTGTTGAGGGTAACTATGGTGGCTCTGTCGCGCTCTAGGTCAGTCTCGATGGCTCTGTACCGTGCCTCCAGTCCTTGTCCCTCTGTAAGTAAAGTATCCCGTTCTTCGGTAAGTGCATCTCGTTCTTTAGCAAGCGCTTCCCTTTCCTGAGTCGGTTTTTGAACGCGTTGTTGTAACTGTTGGAAGCGGGGGTTTTGTTGGAGCGGTGCAGGGGTGCCTTGTCGGGAAATGGAAGGGAGTGCGGGGAGCCCGTTGAGTGAAGTAGCAAGATCGGGCGTGGTGCAGAGCTGCTGTCTCATTCGATCTTCGGGTAGTTGATCAAACTCATTATTGGTAACCGCCGACAATTCGGTCAAGGCAGTGAATGCAGCGGTTGCAAGTTTGACACGTCGAGACATGGTGTTGTGTGGGTTGGATCCTTGTTAGACGCTACCTTGTGTAACGGGTTCTTGGCACTGGACGTTAGTCCAAGGCACACAACGACAGGAAGGTCCTAAACGATAAGACTCGTTTAGCGTGAGGGTTCGGAGATGACAATCTCAGGTCAAGGCTGATCGTGTAACGATAGATCAGGGTCAGGGTTTGTGGGTTCTTAGCGTGGAACTTGGATATCAGAATAAAAGATGTTATATTCTGAAGTACAAGAGTCGTGAAAGAAATACCTGGTAGCGTAAAGCATCAAGGAAATAGAGGGCTTTTTTATTTTTATTTTTGTTTTTACTTTTTTTTATATCATATATTCGTTGTTAAGGTACAAGAAATCGCATGGAGCGCTAGCTATGCCGAAAACAAAACCCAAAATCCAAAACGAACCAACCCAGGAAATATCTGGAACAACTCTCTTCAACTGGGGTCCGTACCGGGCCCAGGCGCACAGACGGGCACGAAATTAAAACAAGTATGACGAGAAAAACCCTTTCTCGAAACAACGGACAGCATTAAAAGATACAAAGTAAACCTAGCTTTCCTGAGATGACATAAAGTACCCAAAGGAAACCACATTAGATGAGCGGGAAGAAATTGAACCAGTGGAAGAAGACAGGCGAGAAAGGATGCCCGGCGGGAAGGCTGTGGCCGTAGACCTGATGAATCGAGTGAGGGCGCCCAGGAGGCATGTCGAGTACGAGTCGCAGGCTTCGAGGCCAAGTTCCGTGACCCCCTGAAGGTGGCGGGTCCTGGCAGGCTCCTTCGCTGAACAGTGGAGGATGGCGTGCTAGAAGGTTTCGGGGGCTTCGGCGCAGCTGGGGCAGGTGGTTGGGCCACCCTCGTACCAGGACGGGTGGGCGCGGTAGTAGCTCTTTCCAGACCTCATTTGGTGAAGGCGACCCGCGTCGAATGTGGAGAGGCCCATGAACGGATGGGGCTTTAGTGAGGGGCGGTGCGCGTATCTCGAGGAGTCAGGCGCGGCTTCTTCCCATTATTCCATGAGGAGGTTCCTGCAGAGGAGCTTAAGGTGCGGGTAGGTGCGGCCCGGCGGGCTGGGGTGCGTCTCGCAGAGCAGGTGCTAGGACGTGACCGGAAGGGGGGAGACGCAGTCAGGGCCGAGAAGGAAGAGCATAGAGTGGGGGAGGGCGTCCAGGGGGAGGTGGGCCCTGTTTTTCGAGGGGGGTCTCGGCTGGCGCGACGGTCGTGGTAGGGGGCTGCCCGCATTTCTGCGGGAGAGGTCCCTATGGTCGGGGGCATGGCGGTACAGCGACGGTGTCTGGAGGGAGGCTGGGAGTCTGGCTGCCGCCGGGTTGATCTCCGGCGGGGAGCACATCACCCTTAGACTGGCCAGACGGCGCTAATATGCGAGGAGGAGGTCCAGCGGGGGGAGACAGCCCTCAACAGCCAGGATGTCGGTAGGGGTGCACGTGAAGCAGTTTGTTGACCACCTCTGGACCTTGTGCCAGAAGGCTGAGAGTTTTCTTGTCATGTGAACGGTGGGTTTGAACACGTCCGCCCCGTAGCTGCGGATCGGGAACAGGAGTGAAGATGGCAGTCGATGGCACAGGATCGGTGGCAGCCCCATCCCCGGGGGGGAGAGTCTCTTGACGGCCACGACAGCAGCCTGGGCTTTGGCCAGTCTCTTGGTAAAGTGTGTGGTGGTCGAGATCGAGGGCGTGAACCAAGATCCAAGCCACCGGACCTCGTCTCTGGGGGGGAAGATTGAACCGTCTAGGTGTATTGGGGACCGGGAGACAGCGCCTCTGTCCCTGTACGTCCTCCAGTGGATAAACTCTGTCTTAGGGATGGAAAAGCCGCTGCCCAGCCGGGCCCCCCAGGCCTTCAACACCGCGTACTGCCTATGTAGGGATTGGATGTTAGGCCCGTAGGACGTAGAGGCAACCGACAATGCAAAGTCGTCGAGGTAGGAGAGAGTGAGACCCTGGGGGATTTCACGGTGAAATCTGGACACATAAATAACAAACAAGAGCGGGGAGAAGGGGGAGCCCTGCGGAGTGCCCACAGCGACAGGGGCAAATACTCTCGGCGAGCCTTGGTAGCGGAGCCGGCATGTCTGACTGGTCAGGAAGGACCTGGTCCAGGAGACGAGGTATGGGCTTAGGGGCCTAGCTTTCAGCATGCCGAACAGAGTGGAGGGGTTCACGTTGTCGAAACCACCCTTGATGTCCAGGAACAACATTGAGACTTTCTTCCCGGCCATCTGGAGGGTCCTGACCTCGTGGGTCAGTGTGGCGGTTGCATCAGAGGCGGATAGGCCAGCCAGAGAACCGCATTGGTGGGGGTCAAGCAGGACTGCCCCGCGGGCCACACACGAGAGTCTTGAGTTCATGATCCTTTCCAGGATTTTGGAAAAGGTTTGTAGTAATACGATAACGCGGAAGGAGGAGGGCGAGTCATAGGAGGGCTTTCCCGGCATGTCGAGTACAATACCATCAGCAATCTTGAGAGCTGGAGGGTGGAAGCCATATCCCACCAGCTGGGCGAGGAGGTCCTGAATCAGGTGCGGGGCCACCCGGTGAACCCTTTTCCAAACCGAGTTGGGGGTCATGTCGGGGCCGGGTGCGGAGGATGGTGACGAACTGGCTAGGGCTCTGCCAATCTCCTCTGCTTCTAGCGCCGGGCAGTCTCTAAACGGGAGTAGGACAGAATTGAGGGACCTGACTGGATCGCCAGGGAAAAAGTGGTTGAGGAGGGCTTTGTTGAGCTCAGGCGGCGTTGTAGCACCTGGCAGCGCGGGAAAATACCGGGGGGCGTCCCACAGCGAACCTCCTCGCCGCCCACACCGTTTGCGGGGTTGCTGTGGCTAGGAACGCGGACCAGTGCTCCCTCTTGGCCTTCTTGATCGCTTTAAAGTAGGCCGTCCTAGCGGCTCTTGCCGACGCAAGAAGTGCCGCGTCAAACCTGTCTCTCTTCGAGGAGCGGAGGGTCGAGTTATAAGCTTTCCTGAGCTGGGAGAGAAGTGCCGATCACCAGGGTTTCGACCGCAACATTGCCTGCTTTACCGGGGGGTGAAGGGCCAGCTCGGCCGTGATCTTGTCTAAGTTTGTTCGGAACCAGATGTCCATCGAAGGGGTGGTCGGGATGGGAAGGGCAGGAGAGATGTGGGTTGCTTTGAGGGAGGATTCAAGTGTAGGCCAGTCGGTCAGGGCACAATGGAGGCCAGGGGAGGGCGCACGAAAGAGAGGGTTCTCAAAGCGGAGGAGAATCGGGATATGGTGGGAGCCAGTAGAGGGAAGGGGGTCGGTCCACTCTGTAAAGTAGGGAGCAAGGAGGGGGCAAGCAAAGGCAAGGTCTGTGGCGCCGGGGCGCACAATGAGAGACATGGAAAACCGGGTAAAGACACCCGGGACGTTGAGGAGAGTGAACCCCAATTCCGTGGCCTTGTCAAAGTAGGGAGCCGAGATGGCGATCTCGTCTTCTTTGAATACCCTAAGTGGGTCTGCCATGGGGTGGTGGATGTTGAGATCGCCCAAGGTGAGTGTGGGGAGGGGGGACGCAGGAAAAACAATGTCAGGAGGGACAGAGCGGGTGTTGTTGAGACGACCCTTTGTGCTCTAAGAGTTGATGATCGTGAAGCCAGTCGTGGAGGGGTTGAAAAAATCGTCCGGGATGAAGAGGTCCAGAGCCATAAAATCACCCCTTCCGAAAATGCAGCGCAGGAGAGAAACCGTATCCAAAAAGGACCTGTAAACGTAAAAAGCAACGCAAGGCTTGCAGCCCCGGTCGGTGGGCGGGAAAAAACAATAAAGAAGCTGAAGGAAGGAAGCTTGCCCCTGTAGACAGGGGGGTCTTGCAGGGCAACGATCGAAGGAGGGAGGGCCAGTTGAGAAAATGAGCCGAAAAGCGAAAGAAACACATCCCAGCTCTCGAGGCAGTTGTGTTGAACGAGTGTGAAGGGTTTCGGTGGGGGAGGGGAGGCCTGCTCCCCTTCTCCAAACGACTGATTGTGGTGCATTAGCGGGCCAGGCCCGATGGGTTTCTGCTCATGGGTGAGGGGCTCACGGGCTCCACGGGAGGGAGCGACCGGTTGCCTTGGCTGGGGCCTACTGGGGCCGGAAGAATCGTTAAGCTTCTGGCTCTTGCAGTAGCCATCTGGAACGCCAACCGGAGAGAGCGGATGGGTGAAGCGGGGGGCGAGAGGTCATTGTCGTCGGCGGCCGTGTCCATCTCGTCACCAGCGGGCGGCGGGAGAACAATCGTTTCGGCAGCGGTGGAACGCGTGAGAGTGGGCGGAGACGGGCGCGACTCACAATCCCTGTTAGTCACAGTGTGGGGCCCACCCCAGTTGACGCACCGAGGTGGTGAAGAAGAGCAACAGCCAGGAGTAGCCTTAAGGTTGCCACCTCCAGGGCAGATGGGGTTGGGGTATCGGTGCGACGCACGGGTGTGGTTGAGGGAGCAGATTGGACAGACAGGGTCGGTGGCGGGGCACCTACGGGCGACATGGCCGTATCCCCCGCGGTTCTTACACTGAGTCTACCTATTGGAAGAGTATGCTCGCTCAATTGCCCTGGAGGGGGAGAAAAGACGGATGGCGGAGCCCATTGTTGGGACGTCCCCCCGGTGGATGGAGACGATGACGGAGGTGGCCGACTTGCCCTGCCTGGATTGCGCGTTGGGGTTGAGATATCTGGCGGCGAGGATCCGTATGTTCTTGGAGTTAAGGATTGATTCCGCGAGGCAGGGGAAAAGTTCTTCCGGGTCCTCCGGGAAGAAGGCAATGGGGAGGGAGTGCATGGCGAGCTGGGTCTCGTTGGGGGCGAGGCGGAAGGGGAGCCAGGGGGACTCGCCCACAGGGAAGGATTTGTTAAGTTGGGAAGAGAGGGCGTCGAAGTAGGGTGCGAACGCGGCGGCGGGTGTGGCAGGGTCGGTGACGATGAGGGTGACAGATCCGCCATCATTGACCTTGGTGGTGACAGCGAGGGGAAGGGCGCAGTTTGCATCCCTAAGGACACGAGCGGCGATGTCGGGGAAGGTGGCTGCGATCCGGGACGCTTGTTGGTGCTCGGAGGGGGAAGAACGGGGAGCGTAGAATCTTCTTTCGGCGGTGGGGAGCGACTTCGGTGGCTGGATATCAGGCACAGTGTTGCTGGTTGCCGCGACTTTGGCGGCCGTAAGGGAGCTCTTATTCTTTCTGCCTTTTGGAGCGCCAGTCCAGGTGGCCTTGGCATACGATTGCTGGGGCTTGGGGCAGTCAGGGGCAAGGTGACCGGCGATGAACGTGGTGGGGTCAGGGTATTTCCCTTCTCGGAACCCGCTCGCTTCCCATGAGTGTGGGAACTTGAGCGCGTGGGGCTGGGGATCACCGTAAAAGGACTGGGTGCCCACATCATACCTGGGTATGTCGGGGTCGAAGGAGGATGAGGAGCCCCTGTTGGGGGGGGGAGCTCTTGCTTTGGGCTTGGGGGGAGGTAGTGTGGTCGCACCGGGCGGAGGAATAGGAGGCCATGTGGGGGCGGGGGCTTGTCGCGTGGTTGCACCAGTCGGGGGGATAGGAGGCCGAGTGGGGGCAGGCCTGTGGGGAGGGGGGGCTGCCACCCTATGTGATAGGTCACGTATGGCTGCATTGATGGGGGTGAGGACGCCTTCGTGTGCAGTCCAGGTTGGCATGGTGTGGATGGCCTGTTGGATGTTTCTTAATTGGGTTGTTATGGTGTCCAGCTGATGAGTCATGGACGCGAGTGCATTGAGGGAGGAGCAGGCAAGGGGGACGAGAATCGTCTCTCCGTCAGACAGGCCGGAGAGCTGGTGGTCGTCGAGTATTGGGAGTTGAACGGGGGTAAAGTTGAGCGTCTGGCGGGTTTCGCGAACGAAATCGCGCATGTAGAGGTGGGACACAGTGACCTGAGGAGATGAAGACATTGCCGAGGGAGCTCGTGACAAGTTCCTGGAAGAGGGAAGGGGAGGGAGATCTTCCATCGTGGCGACAGGGGATCAGGGACGCGCAGCGTGAAAGGCAGGTGAAGATAGGGGGCGAGGGGGGATCGTGCACTGAAGACGTGGAGTTCTGATTTCAATGACTGGAGGTGTAGAGGGCGCGGAGCTTGCAAGGAAATAGGGGGCTTTCTTTTTTTCTTTTTTTTTATTTATTTTTATATCATATATTCGTTGTTAAGGTACAAGAAATCGCATGGAGCGCTAGCTATGGCACAAACAAAACCCAAAATCCAAAACGTACTAACAAAGGAAACATCAGGCACCAAAAACACTTCAACTGGGGTCCGTACCGGTCCCAGGCCCACATACGGGCACGAAAATCATATAAGTAAACCAAAGGAAACCCTCCCTAAACCAGCGGACAGCATCAAATATCAATAATGAAAACCTGACTTTCCTGAGACGACATAAAGTACCCAAAGGAAATGACATTAGAAGAGCGGAAAGCAGCAGAGGAGGCAGCGGATGTCGGGCGGGAAAACATGCCCGGAGGGAAAGCTGTAGCCGTAGACTTAATGAAGCGGGCAAGGTGGCCCAAAAGGGCCGCCGAGGACCAGACGGGGGCGTCGGGGTCTATATCGAGGACCCCCTGAAGGTGGCGGGTCCTGGCAGGCTCCTCAGCTGCACAGTGGAGGATGGCGTGTTCGAATGTCTCGGGGGCACTCTGGCAACTGGGGCAGGTGGTCGGGGCGTCGTTGTCCCAGGAGGGGTGGGCGCGGAGGTAGCTTTTCCCAGATCTCATCTGGTGGAAGCGGCCCGCGGAGAAGTTGTTTAGACCCACAAGGAAATAGGGGCGAAGCCACCCTTATATAGAAGGAAATCCTAGCACAGCCTTTGTCACCCGACTCATACCCCAGTATGAGTCGCATTTCTGCGTAACCAAGGAAACAATATGATTTGTCGTAAACCTTACAAAGGAAATCCCTCATAACAACCATGTAACCAAAGAAAGAACACCAAAGTTATCCCAACACGTATCTCATCAGGGGACCTTTAGAATTTCCTCATCTCAATCACGGTGTATGGCTTTGGGCGTATGGCTTTTCGGCGTATGATTTTGGGCACATGGTTTTGGGCGTATGGCTTGGCTTTGGGCGTATGGTTTGGCTTTGGAGGTAGGGCTTTGGGCCTATGGTTTTGGGCCTATGGTTTTGAGGGGATGGTTTTGGGTGTAGGGCTTTGGGCAAATTGTTTGCCTTTGGGCAAATTGTTTGGCTTTGGGCGTATGGTTTGGCTTTGGGCGTATGGCTTTGGGCGTATGGCTTTAGGTGTATAGTTTGGAGGTATGATTTTAGGGGCACAGCCTTGCAAACAAGGGCAGGCCAAGCTCATAAGTATATACACATACTAAATAGAAAAATGAATAATTAGGAACATTATTATACATTCAGATGCATGCGCAACTTCTGCCACCATTTAGGCATCTTATTGAACTCCCACAATGGCTTCCCCAGCTTCTTCACATATCCATCGTGCACTGCTTGATGTGTAAAGTGGACCACACTATACCGATTTCCTACAAAAGAGCCAATATAATGTTCCACTACATAGGAACGCATGAAAATTATGGAACCTAGAGAATATATCTTAGTCACTAATTGGAATTGGATGAGATGAGCAGGAGTTTCTACATACCAGGGGTACAATCAATCTTGACTCCAAGCTCAGGAAAGCAGGCATCGCCACCCTCAAAGTCTCCCAATACTACTATCGCATACTACCCATGGCATACGTCCTCCAGATCCTTATGGTTATTGGTATTCGTGTTGATGACAATTGAACGTGAGGTCCATATTGCCAATGCGTCATCAATATCCTCAACTTTCCCTTTGTAAATGGTCTCATAGACTGCTAGGTATTTGGAATGCACCTCGGGGAGGAAAGTGTGAAATCGGGCCTCAACGGTTTGAGTCCCTGGTAAAAGCTGTTGGCCAAATTCTTTTAGTGCGTGAATTGGTGATTTCGTGTTATATGACTGCTAGCCTGAGTCCAAGGTCAATATTGTGCGTTGGTGATTGCATTCTTGGAACGAACGCGCGGTGCCCAATGACACAGCCTTTGGTTCTCAAAGTACCGTTCAGGGTATATTCAATGCTCCCGCTTCCTGCCGGAGAACTCAGGGTTGTAGCATTCTGCATACTATTACTCGAAGAGTTATCCGTGGATGGAGCGCCTTCCATCTCGCTTTGTCTATAGCGCTTCCGCATACCGCTTGCACAATGTGGGGTATGATCTGCCGCTATATTCCGTGACGCAACATATTTGTGTAGTGCAGGTTCAACTTGCCGTAATAGCCAACATCCCTTGCTATTCGCACCTTCCCTTAGACATCGGATGCGGTGCCTAAAGACAGTTTAGTATATAAGCCAAGTCTTTGGGCAAAGGATGAATTACTTACTTGTCCTTTATTCTACCAATGTCCCCAGTGATCCGGTGTAATTGGGGCTCATTTTGCTCCTCACAAGGCTCCTTCAAGTTGCTATCTGGCTGCCGTTTAGGTTGCAAAAGGATTGAGTCCAGGCGGTCAAAGTCGCCACATTGGTGGTATCTGACCCATGGATGATTGGGGGTTTTCATCATGTGGGAAATGTTCCAAGTGTTCGTTATGGGGCCTCCGGGGCCCCGAAACCGGCGGGCCCCCACCTCAATTCCCCGCTCCGCCCCGGTCACTTGCCCGGGGCGGGGTGTTTTTTTTTCAACCATTGCCCCTGCCCCTGTCCAGGCCACCGCCCTGTTCAATGCCCCGAACAGCCCCCCGTCAATGAACTTTCTCCGCCCGGGGCCCAACTTTTTCATATATTCCCCTCTCGAATATTGCTCTTTTGATACATGATTGAGTAATTGTGTGAGCATATACATGTCCCTGGCATGAATGGACCGAACACCGCCGGGGTTACGGGTGCTGAAAGCCCTTTGCCAAGGAGCCCCCTGGTGTTCGGTCCATTCATGCCAGAGACGTGTACCAAAAACCACATACCTCAAAGTATATAAGAGCATTTATTTGCATGGAATGATTCATACAATATGAACCGGAATAATTCACAACACCGATTGGACGTCCGGGTTACCTAGTCTAGTAACGTATATTGTCTCAGCAGGCTATACACCTAATTCATAAGCCCAATTCATACACGCTATTCACGGGTTCAAATCATATCCCAATTCATAAGCCTTATCATCCGCTGGTGCCATATGCGCAAATCATACACCCATGCCATACGCTCAAATCAAACCCCCAAACCATACGCCCAAGCCATACCCTCAAATCATATCCCCAAACCATACACCCAAACCATACGCCCAAATTATACGCTCACATCATAGGCCCAAACCATACACACAAACCATACGCCCAAATCATATGCTCAACTCATACGCCCAAGCCATACGCCCAAACCATACCCCCAAGCCATACCCCCAAGCCATACGCCCAAATCATAACCACAGTCGTGCTATGGAGTTACAGTGTTCAGAGTTCATATAGCGAAATGGTGAGGTTAAAGAAAGCGTGTATTTATAGTAATAAGAGTTCAATAAAAGGTAATCATGCGAAGTTAGATGTGACTCTGAGGTTTGAGTTAGTCGTATGATTTGTGTAAAAGTGAGAAAAGACTGCCCCGTCCCCCCCACTACATGGGGACAACACCATGGAGTAATAGAAAACAAGAAGAATGAAAGTCGTAATAGTTGAAAAAAGAGGTGAATTAAGAGAAAGAAAAAGACAATCCCCAAATATGCTTGGGTGATAGCGCTCCCACCAGCACCAGCTCGTGCTCTCCCACCACCACCCCCGGAGCGCGTCGGCATCCTACCGCCACCACCGCCCCAACCACTCCCACCAAGGCCCACAGAGCGCCTACGAGCCCCACTCCAACCAGTGCAACCCCTACCACGAGTCGGCTGAACTGGCGTCCGCGGGGTACGACTACTAACCCTAGCCCAAGACGGCCCTGTTCCAGCGGGGTGTGCAGGTGTGCCTCCGATGGCCCAGGTCACCACCCTACTACTACTGCCACCACCCCCCCCAGTACCCACATGCCCGGGATCATGGTCTCCCTGGCCACCTCTCGCATCACCTTCCTCGCTACCACTTCCATCTCCTATATCAGAACCCACACCCCCAACCAAATTTCCTTGTCTAACAACTCCCCCAACACCCCCCGGAGTACCACTACGACCAGTACGGCTAGTGCTCCCAGGGCCATCATACAAGCGACGGCGTACAAGTGGACGAGGGTTATCGCTGTCGTCACTGTCGCTGTCACTACCGTCATTAGCAGGGGGTGAGTGATGGGAAGAAGCTCCCTGGCGACAGGGAGGGGCACCACGCCGAGGAGGTGTACACCCAGGAGGAGGAGGAGGGGGAGCGCGCCCGGGAGGAGGAACACCGGCAGGACGAGGAGCACCACCGGGACGTCGAGCACCACCGGGATGAGGAGCACCACCGGGACGAGGAGCACCACTGGGACGAGGAGCACCACTGGGACGAGGAGCACCACCGGGACGAGGAGCACCCCCGGGACGAGGAGCACCACCACGAGGAGGGAGAGGAGAAGGGGCACCCCCGGGAGGAGGAGGAGGAGGAGGATGTGCACCCGCGGGAGCACCGCCGTCCTCATTTGGATGACATCTCCTCTCTTCCCAAGTGGTACCATCTGGCTGGCCAGCCATAACGTTCATGACATCCTCAACTAATCTCAGGTCCTGGACCATGAGGGTAACGCGACCAGCCTGTGCCGCACCCAGGGCTCCAGCTATGAACAAGGAATTAGTAAATCAGATAATTATACTAGGAGAGGAACTCAACTTAACGGTCATTGTCATCACCATGAACTCTTCCGCTTCCACCTGAAGGCATTCACCAGCTGATCTCTGCCAACGGAATTGTTGCTCAAGTGCCAAATCTGACACAATCTCCTGGCAAAGACGATAGAATGGGGCCTTGGGAATTAGGTACCCGCCATCGCGGCGATACTTAATAATCTCTGCCATTGCCACCCTGCCGGTTGGATACCGAGCCGGCTGCTGGACACAACCAACAACCCTCTCAGCTCTTTTCCGCCCAAGATGCCGAGTTGGGGGCCCCCAATTTCCACCACCCTTGCGGCCCAAGATACGATCATTTGCTCGACGTTTGGGAGGCATTGAGCAGGAGTTACTTTTTTGGTGTTAGCTTGTTTGTTGTATTGACGGAGAGGTGCGTGAGGAAGGAGGTTCACAGGAAAAGAGAGAAGGGTTTTTGCTCAGAAGTTAGACGCAAGATGAACTTTGGTGTGTAGGTGACTGGCGTCTGCTTCCTTGGGCGTATGTGTATTTGTGGGTATGTGTATTTATGGGTATGTGTATTTGTGGGTATGTGTATTTGTGGGTATGTGTATTTGTTAGTATGTGTATTTGTGGGTATGTGTATTTGTGGGTATGTGTATGGACCCTATACCTTCCCTGATAGCTGAGTCGGATATTAGGGCTTGCTAAGAGGAAGAAGTGTGTTGGAGGAGAGGTGGTTAAAGAGTTATTTTATACCAACGAAATAAAAATTGGTTATTTCATAAGGAGTGCCTTTCAAGCCCCCTTGTCATATCTTTCCGGGAGTCCCCTGAAGTTTAGGCGTATATTGATACATGATGTCTAGATGAGTAAACGACAGTTAAGGTTGATAGACCATAGGTATATACATACACTTGAATTGTACGATGGTTAAAGTCGCGTAAGACTGCAACCCCCATTCTACCATAACACGCAATGTACAATCCCTTCCATGCAGAAATGGCCTGAAAATGTTGTACTAGACGTTGTATTTCTTCCAGGATGTTATATCTTCCCTGGTATGTATCAAGTGTACAATTGTAGTCACAAAATGAACCTGGAGAGTACGCCCCGCCTATCTTCACTCCGAACTCAAACACAGAGCTCTCGTTACTATAATGTCCTTTCTCTGATAGTATGAAGAAAGCAATTAGCAGAAGGCTTGAATCTGGGGGGTCATTCATATCATACTTAGAAGTTGGTGAGTAGGGCTTTTGGTTAGGCTACCGCGGTAGAGAGGAGGGCTCGACGCATGACTCCGGGTAGACCGTGACGATGTTTTCAAGAGGTGAACCAACTTTTTCTTTTCTTTTTAAGAGAGGCCAAATTAACTCCTCTTCTTTCTCACCACACTCCTACCTTCTCCATCAACACTCTCGCTATCAACACAATCCTCAGGTCGCTCTGCCCTCTGCACTGCAATCCCGCTTCTCTTTTTCATACAGGAACAAACTCAGCAGTTAAAACCAAAAAAAAGAAAAAAGAAAAGAAAAGAAACACCTGTGGCTCTTGCCCCACCAACCCGGATACGCCCCTCTACTGGTACCACCATCACTACGTGCCTTACTTTCTTCACTACATCAGAGAGCACGCCGGCAAAAGGTGCCTGCATAGATTACTTATTGCCCGATCCCAAATAGTCAGTTAGTCACCATCTTCACACTGGTCTTTTCTCCTTTGCTCTTTTATCACCCCTCAAATCATACGCCAAGTTCATACGAACAAATCATACGCACAAAATCATATGCACAAAGAAATCACACGCAGGAAATCATACGCACAAATTATATATACTAACAGTGATGAATAGAATACGTTTTTCTACGAGGAATGCCATCTGCTTATAAGTGGAGGCTGCTTCCGGCAGGCGCTTTGGGGCACGCAGTAAATCCGGGGACCATCTGCCGCAATGAACTGAGGGCGAGCCTTACCCCCTTGGAAACCGCACCCGAACGGGCAAGGGCGAACCAAAGCAAGCGCCTAAAACAACGCCTTGATTTTGCGTGAAGATATGATGAGTACCAGGCGCTTGACGACGAGACGAAAGCCCAAGTGGATAAGGAGATGATCGTGGAGGAGAACGAGGTCCTGGACCAGGAACGTGTGGCAATCCTGGCGCATTGGCGGCGATACTATCCAAACCAGTTTCGCGACGATGGTTTGCCACTTGTGAACCCCCCAACCCCTATCGAAGTCGATTCTCCACCGAATTCGCCGGCACCGCCTGTTTTTCCGTCACCAAACATGAGGCCCGCAGCGCAAATGGAGAGTCTGCTCGACTGTCTGGTGAAGCGACCCAGAAGCTCGTCAACTGGGTCTGCGCTGGTACTGCCTCCTGTGCCTTCTGTATCTGAGGACGCGCCTTCCCAGCGGACCCACCAGCAAGGGATTCGGGAGCGCAGTCATTCACTCACAAGGCGTGGGGCCCCAGTATCCCCTCCAGGGTCACCTGTTGGACGCTCTGTGGCTTTGGTGAGGGCAGCTACATTTAATACAGGGAGCACAAGGGAGCCTATCTCACATCGCACCAGGTTTAGGATAGGAGTAGGTAGCCTGAGGCGAAACTCCCGGGCTAATAATCCACAGCCAAGTAAGTAATTTTCAAATTTGCCTAAGTCAGTTGAGATGTGCTTACTAATATTCAGTGTTGTTTAGCTCGGACAGGCCCCTCGATGCCTATGGGCGGAGAGGACAGTCCTTCTGAGTACAGATTGACGGAGGAAGATATGGAAGGAGATTTGGACATGACGGTTCGAGAGGATGAGCGCGACGAAAAGGGTAGACCTTTGATTGACTGGGTGAAGCCTGTTGAGTAACCTTTGCCAAATGCGGAGGTCTACGAAGAGTGGGAGGATGAGGAAGAGGATGAAGATGTCGATTTTATCGACCTATATGAGTCTGGTGATGAGGGTGGCAATGGCTCAGAGGATTCCGATGAGGCCTATGGGGAAGAGGAGATCGACGAGGACGACGATGAGGATGTGGAGAGGGAGGGGGAGGACGTGGAGGGGTGGGAGGAGGGTGATGATGATGTCCATGTGATGGACGAAGGGGAAACCTCCGGCTCAGGTTTGTGGGGTAGGATGCGAGACTTAGGTCGCCCTGACTCCGAATCTTCCTCTCGTGGTCTGTACGGCGATCCGGCAGAACACCGTTTCCGTGCTAGCACCCAAGAGATTGGAGAGAGGCTGCTTGGGTGGGCTATGACACCCAAGGATTTCTTCACAAGCCCGGATGACCAACAGGACAGCATTGAAAATATTGTCAGCAAGAGAAAGTGCTTTCTTGCCGGCAATCCCTGTCTTATCCATAATCTCGAGGCAGCTGCTAGGGAAGACGCAGAAGAACAAGGAATTGACATTGAGGAGATGGATAGAATTGACCGCGAGATGGATAGGCAGGCCTCCTCAATATGGCTAGCCAGCACTTTCTTCACCGCGTGAAACAGGAGCCGGAGGATTAACGATTTCTACTTCCATCTATTTTCTTTTCTTGTTATCTCCTAGTTCTTTTCCTGACCTCTCACGCCGGTTCTGCCTTCCTTACTCACCTTAATACGGTTCCCCTTACCTTGCCTTACCTGCACTCTCACTTCTGTATTTATCCACCACAATATCTCATGTTTGGTTTCATCCTTAGCCCGTATTCTTTCTCCCATATTGTAAGTCCGGGGGCTGTTTTCCTTGGGTTAGATTCTTACGCAGCACGCTACCTCTTTTCTTGTTCTCTTCTCACTCTGAATTTCCAGAGACCGACGCTCCTTTAGAGTTTAATTTCTTTTGTTATCATAGCCGGCGCCTATACGGATTCCGCTCTCTTCTTTTATGTCATGATTGAGTGGGTGACCTTACTCTTTGCAGTATAATGTAATAGGATAGCAGTTTAGAAGTTAGAAACACTCTCACATAACGATAAGCTTAAGCACAGATTGAGATTGTCTATTTAGTCCCCTGCTTCTGGTTTCTTCGGCAAAATCCATACGCCCAAAGACATACGCCCAAAACCAGGTACCCAAAGTGATGCGCCCAAAGCCATGCGCTCTAAAGCCATACACTTAAAGCATATCCTCAAAGCATACACCCAAAACAAACGCCCAAAGCATACCCTCAAAGCATACCCTCAAAGCATACGCCCAAAACATACGCCCAAAACATACGCCCAAAACATACGCCCAAAACATACGCCCAAAACATACGCCCAAAACATACGCCCAAGACATACGCCCAAAACATACGCCCAAAACACACACCAAAACACACGCCCAAAACACACGCCCAAAACACACGCCCAAAGCATATGGCCAAAGCATACGCCTAAAGCATACACCCAAAGCATACGCCCAAAACACACACCAAAACACACGCTCAAAACACACGCCCAAAACACACGCCCAAAGCATATGCCCAAAGCATACGCCCAAAGCATACGCCCAAACTACCCACCCAAAGCAGTTGATGTAAAGACGCTCTCTGCGAATGTTTAATTATAATTTAGGTTCAAATATGTGAGGCAATAGCCACGCATGTTCCTCTAGAGAAGTTAAGCTCCGCAGTTTTCAGGATAGGCTTCTATCTCAGAATCAGAATCAGAATCCACACTGGTACAATGAACAAGACCCATGACAACTCTGCTACTTGTACTTCCACTACGCATCATTTCCATTGAATGCACAGTTGCACGGATATAAATTCCTACTCCTAGAGCATCAAGGATCCCGTTGTACTCTGTATCGTCATAGTCCAAGAACCCCGACACCATCACCTTCCGCTGTAGCTCCACATTCTCAGACTTGTCTACATGTACCTTGGTTCCCAACCAATACATCTGGCCCAAGACAGGGGCGTGCATCCCAGCCTTTGGATAATCCATCATGTGTACCACATCATAGTGTAATCTAGGTTCCTGGCATGGATATTGAATATTTGACTTCAGAAGAAGCGTATGACTTTATGACCACAGGAAAGCGAGTAGAGATAAGGATGTGAAAACAAGGTTGGTTCCAGGTCGCCATAGCTGTCTAGAGAGCTCTGGGGAAACCCTTGGCTTGAAAGAAGCTATGGTCGACAGGAGGATTGGCCATTGCGCGAAGCCGGGGAAGTGGAACGATATCGGGTTCGGTATTACCCGGTGCAGGCCATGCAATCACAATATTGTTCCTGATCGTGCTCATGATACTAATGAAGGATGGATATGTAGAGATCTAGAAAGATCATGCTTTTATAGTAAGCCCAAAAGGTTTTGAAGTCACACTGCTGAAATATTTCTAAGCTCGAGACCCAACCCTTAATCTCATACCCTAACTCAAGCGCCTGTATGATAGCCTGAGATTCCCTTGTTCTACGTTCCAACATTCCAGCGATCCGTCCACCTCGTACCACTTTCACTGCCTTCCCCCCACCATTTGCCCACTCGAATCCACACATCTCCAATTGGTACCACTGTCCTATCCGTGGTGACCGGCTATTGGCCCAAGGTTTGTCTATCGATCACTATCAGCTTTCATAGTTCTAGTTGGCTGCACACCTGCAGCAGGTGGGATCCAGTAACAGCTTACAGTAAAAAAACTCAACCTTCATTCTGTCAAAGGAAATGGGAAAAAGGTCGATTATTTCATTAGGGCCAAATGTCCAGGTATAAACCGCCTCCATTGGAGCTTCCTCGATTGAGGCCGTTGTCATCGCCTTAGGTGTAAATAAAGGAAAGGCGGCAAAGGTAGACGGCAGTAGCAACAAGATGGTTATGGTATGAGATTTTTGTGAGTATCTAAGTGGAGGATAATTACATAGCATAATTACCAACCTATATATAAGGGTTAAAATCAGGAATCACCTGTAATCACGCGGAAAGGTAATGAGTGCCTTCGTCACTGCATGGTATTCAAGTATTAGATCCTCACCTTGGGTTTGCTTTCAATAGTTGCGACACCTTCGAGAGACCCCGTACTTGCAGGTTTGATTCAGGATTTGGTTGCCATGTACGAGCGAATGCGGTGTATGAGAGTCTTCAATTGGAACTAGTCAACTCGCGTAAAAGATCAAATTTGGTTACCGCAGATTATGATTGAACAGGGTATATCAACCCCTACTGGATTTGGACTAATGCTATGCTCAAAGCACAGCGGTGAATACCAATTCATGTAGCTGTTACCGAGCCTAATCCTAGAGTGCGGCTATTTTCAAAAAAGTAATTCACATGCAACCATACACGACCATACGCACAAAATTCATACGCACAAAAATTTATACGCACAATGGTTCCTATGCATGCATGTTCGTATACTCAATTGAGAGACTCAAAAATTATGCGAGCAATGAAATGGATCACAGAATGGAAGCCAGCTTGGGTACTTAGCTTGGCTGGGCCAACTTATAACCTTGATTCATATGCCTACCACAGCTGTACTTTTATATAAATATCATTCGGGATCCAAGGGGATCTGTTACTGTACACGGATAGCTAGAACCATCTCAACTTAATGTCTTCCCAACCAGAATCTTCCACG
>Ga0307513_10001342_pt1 | contig 35584 bp, 33 predicted proteins | sample 15_EM_MG_FD_202174 | JGI IMG/M metagenome (GOLD analysis project Ga0307513, IMG submission 202174) | Populus trichocarpa ectomycorrhiza microbial communities from riparian zone in the Pacific Northwest, United States - 15_EM | ecosystem: Host-associated > Plants > Roots > Unclassified | place... | reverse complement strand
TACGCGGTGGGGCCGGGTGCGAGTCGTTCGCGCAGGTGCAATCCGCGCTCATCGGCCAGCACCCGGTGCTGCTCCACGGCGTCAGCGGCGACGGCGGGCAGGTCGACGTCGCGGTCCTCGAATGCCCCGGAGCGGCGGCGGGCGGTGGCGAGCAGATCCTCCAGCAGCCGGGACATCCGATCGGTCGCCCGGGTCACCACGGCAACGGCCTCGTGCCGTTGATCGGGGCTGGAGGTGTCATCGGCCAGGACCGCTTCGACGTTGGCGCGGATGGTGGCGACCGGGTTGCGCAGCTCGTGCGATACGTCGTCGACGAAGTCCCGCTCGGTGCGGAACGCCGCGTCGAGCCGCTCGAGCATGGCGTCGATGGTGTCGGCGAGCAGGCGCAGTTCGTCCTGCGGGCCGGTGGCGCTGATCCGCCGGGTCAGGTCGGTGGCGTTGATCTCCTGCGCGGTGGCGGTGATGCGTCCGACCGGGCGGAGCATGCGCCCGGCCACGAACCAGCCGATGACGAGACTGAGGACGAACATGATGGCGAGGGCCACCAGTGAGGACTCGCGCAGCTGCTGCAGGGTGCTGTAGTTGACGGCCTTCTGGACGCTGGCGAGGTCGGCCGCCTGGAATGAGGCGCCGTCCTTGTACTGCACGGTGCCGTCGTGCAGCTTGACGAACTTCTGCACGGTCACCGGGTCGAGCGGTTTGGCCTCGACGGTGGCTGACAGCACGAGATAGACGGCCAGAAGGATGACCGCTGTCGCCAGCAGCAGCAAGCCGGACGTCATCAGCGCCAGCCGGGCGCGCACGGTCCACGCCCAGCGCGGCAGCCGGCTTGCGGCCATCAGGCGGGCCATCAGCTGGTTCCGGCCGGCGCCTGCTCGCGCAGCCGGTATCCGCGCCCGACAACGGTTTCGAGCAGTTGCGGCTCGCCCTCCACGGAGAGTTTGCGCCGCAACGTCCCCACCGTGACCCGGACGGTCTGGGTGAACGGGTCGGCGTGTTCGTCCCACACGTGCTCGAGCAGCTCCTCGGCGGGCACGATGTGTCCTGGCTTGGTCATCAGGTAGCGCAGCAACGCGAATTCCTTGAGAGTCAACGACAATTCGCGCTGGCCGCGGCGCACGAGGTGGCGGGCCGCGTCCAGGACGATGTCGGCCACCTGCACGACGGACGACGTCCCGCGCGTCTCCCGGCGGAGCAGGGCCCGCAGCCGGGCGCTCAGTTCGGCCAGGGCGAACGGCTTCACGATGTAGTCGTCGGCGCCGGCGTCGAGACCGCGGACGCGGTCGGGCAGCCGGCTGCGCGCGGTCAGCATCAGGATCCGCAGGTCCGGGCCGGAGACCAGGTCCAGCCGGCCGGAGCGGATGTCGTCGGCGAACGCGAAGCCGTCCCCGTCCGGCAGGTTCACATCGAGCAGCAGGACGTCGTAGGCCCAGACGGCGAGCTTGTGAGTGGCATCGGCGCAGGTGGTTGCCACGTCGACGGCGTAACCCTCGCGTTGCAGGCCGATCCGCAGGGCGCCGGCCAGGTCCTCCTCGTCCTCCAGAATCAGCAGTCTCACCAGCACACCGTAGCTGCGGCCGCCACGTTCGGGCGAAGCGGCTTTCGGTCGGCTTTCGCTCCTGCTTCCGCGGGCTTTCGCCCTCCCCTGGTGAGGTGATCGCACTACCCAGCCAATCACGTGAAGGAGTCGACATGTCCGTACGACAGGGGAGCCGGGGATCGCGCCGGATGCTGCTGGTGGCCGCGACCGCGGCGGTGCTGGCCGCCGGCGGGGCAGGGGTGGCCTATGCCTCCTCGGACAATCCCGCGGTGGAGAGCGGGTACGCGGTGATCAGCACGCAGACCGATGCCTCCGACCAGACCGATGCCTCCGACCAGACCCGGACGGAGCAGGAGTGCGAGCAGTGGCGGGCCCGCCAGCAGCAAGGCGGGCAGCCGACACCGGGCGAGAGCGCGCCGCCGTCACCGGCCGAAACGCCGGCCGCCGATGTGACGGGCCGGCTGTGAGCCCGGTCGAGGACGCGCGACTGGGACCAGAACCCGGACCCTTGCTGGAGCGGGCGCTGTTCGAGGTGAAAAAGGTGGTTGTCGGCCAGGACCCGATGATCGAACGGATGCTGGTCGGGCTCTTGGCGCGTGGGCACGTCCTGCTGGAGGGCGTGCCCGGCGTGGCCAAGACGCTGGCCGTGCGGACCATGGCCGATGTGGTTGGCGGTTCGTTCCATCGCCTGCAGTTCACCCCCGACCTGATGCCGGGCGACATTGTCGGCACCCGGGTCTGGCGGCCCTCGACGGAGACCTTCGACACCGAGCTCGGCCCGGTCTTCGCCAACCTGGTGCTGGCCGACGAGATCAACCGGGCGCCGGCGAAGGTGCAGTCCGCGCTGCTGGAGGCGATGGCCGAACGGCAGGTCAGCATCGGCGGGGTCACCTACCCGCTGCCGGATCCGTTCCTGGTGCTGGCGACCCAGAACCCGATCGAGACCGAGGGCGTGTACGAGCTGCCCGAAGCCCAGCGCGACCGGTTCCTGCTGAAGGTGGACGTCCCCCAGCCGACCGAAGCCGAGGAGCTCATCATCCTGCAGCGGATGAGCGTCGAACCGCCGCTGCCGCACCGGATCCTCGCCTTGTCCGAGGTGCTGGCGTTGCAGAAGGCCGCGGACCGGGTCTTCGTCCACCACGCGCTGGCCCAGTGGGTGGTGCGGATGGTGATGGCGACCCGGCAGCCCAGCGCCCACGGACTGGCCGACCTGACGCCGGTCCTCGAGCACGGGGTCAGCCCGCGTGGCACGCTCGGACTGGTCGCCGGGGCACGGGCGCTGGCCCTGCTGCGCGGTCGCGACTACGTCCTGCCGCCCGACATCGCCGACCTGGTCGCTGATGTGTTCGCGCACCGGCTGGTGCTGTCCTTCGACGCGCTGGCCGATGGAGTCCAGCCCCGCCAGGTCGTCGATCGCGTCCTCGGGGTCATCCCGCCGCCGAAGGTCGCCCCGCTCCAGCAGGACGCGGCATGACCTCCCCCGACCGCGGTGTCGGCGCCTTCCGCCGCCTGGATCTGCAGGTGCAGCGCCGGCTGGACGGGCTGCTGGCCGGCGAGCACCGAGGGCTTCGGCTCGGCCCCGGCAGCGAGGCCGAGGAACTCGTCCGGTACCAGCCCGGCGACGACGTCCGCCGGATCGACTGGAACGTCACCGCGCGAGCCGCGCAGCCGCAGGTCTGGCGGACCCGGGCCGATCACGCCCTCGACACCTGGCTGGTCCTGGACGAGACGGCGAGCATGGCGTTCGGCACGGCGTTCGCAGAGAAGGGCGACCTGGGCGACCAACTCGCCGCGGCGGTCGGGTTGCTCACCGACGGGCCGGGCAACCGCCTCGGGATGCTCACCTTCGGCCTCGACGGCCTGACCTGGACGCGCCCGGTCACGGGCCGGGTGGCCGCCCAGCGCGCGCTCCGGCCGGCGGCACATCGCCCGCGGGACGGCATCCCGGCGACCGGGCTGGCCGAAGCGCTGGATGCGCTCGGACGGCGGCACCGCCGTCCCGGGGTCCGGGTCGTCGTCAGTGACCTGCTCGATCCGGCCGGCCGGATCGAGCGCCCGTTCGACTGGGAGCCGGCCCTGCGCCGGCTGGCCGCACGCCACGATGTCGTCGTCCTCGAGGTCGTCGACCCGCGCGAGCTGGAACTGCCGGACGTCGGCTACCTCGTGCTCGTCGATCCCGAGACCGGCCGTCGTCGCGACGTGGCCACGGGTGATCCGCGATTGCGGGCCCGGTACGCGGCCGCAGCCGCGGCCCAGCGCACTGCGGTCGCCGCCGCCATCCGGGCCTGCGGTGCCGCGCACGTGTGCTTGCGCACGGATCGGGACTGGGTCCCCGAGCTTGCCCGTGCCATCCGATCCCGCCGCCTCGCCCTGGCGCGCCGTCGAAGGGTCCGCTGATGTCGTTTCTGTCCCCCTGGTTCCTGCTCCTGCTCCTGCCCGTCGTGGCGCTGGCCGTCGCCGCGCTGATCCTGCGCCGGCGCCGCGAGCGGTACGCCGTCCGCTTCGCTGCGCTGCCCCTGCTGGACAAGGTGGCGCCGGAGCGTCCGGCCTGGCGCCGCCACGTCACCGGGGGCCTCGCGCTGCTCTCCTTGCTGCTGCTGGCCACCGCGGCCGCCCGGCCCGAGATGGACCTGCGGGTACCCCGCGAGCGGGCCACCGTTGTCGTCGCCATCGACACCTCCGTCTCGATGCAGGCCAGTGACGTCGCACCCAACCGGATGCAGGCGGCGACCGAGGCCGCGCAGCGGTTCATCGACGAACTGCCCGACGAGGTCAACGTTGGCCTCGTCGCCTTCGCCGGCTCCGCGTCCGTGCTGTCTGCCCCGACCACCGACCACGAGGGGGCCAAGCAGGCATTGACGGGCCTGCGGATGGCCGAGCGCACGGCGATCGGCGAGGCCGTCTTCACCTCTCTGGATCAGGTTGCCGGCCTGATGGGAGCCACGGGCGAGGGCCAGGTGCCCGCCCGGATCGTCCTGCTCTCGGACGGGACCAACACCGCGGGCCGGACGCCGGAGGAGGCCGCGGCAGCCGCCACCCAGGCGCGGGTGCCGGTATCCACGATCGCGTACGGCACGCCGGACGGCGTCATTAACGGCGAAGACGGCAGCCAGGTGTCCGTACCGGTGGATGAGCAGGCGCTCGCCCGCCTGGCCGAGCAGACCGGTGGAACCGCCTACACCGCGGCCAGCAGCGACGAACTGCGCACCGTCTACGACGACATCGGCTCCTTGATCGGCTGGCGCACCGAGGCCCGCGAGGTGACCGCCTACCTGGCGGCGCTGGCCTTTCTCCTCCTGCTCACCGCGGCAGCGCTGTCGCTGCGGTGGTTCGCCCGGCTCGTCTGAACCCTCTCGTCTGAGCCCTACGAAAGGACACTCATGTCGCTCTCCTGGCCCGGCCTCGGTGCCCCCGCCGGCCCGGACTTCGTCCACGACAGCCGTTTCGACATTACCCACGGCCGGGCCCAGCCGGCGGCCGCAGAGTCACCCCCACCGCTCACCGCATCTGAGCCATCCGGGAGCACCTCGCCCCCGGCGGGCCCGGCAAAGCACCCCCGCCGCGTCACCCCCTTGGTCCTGGCAGCCGTCCTCACCGCCGTCGCCGGCGCCGGAGTCGCCTGGACGGCGTACGACCAAAGCCCAAGCTCGACCATCGTCCAACAGGCGCCGGGACCGCAGTCCGCGCCGGCCGGGCCGGACACCGAGGCAGCCGCCAGCAGAATCCTGCCCAGCGTCGTGCAGGTCCTGGCCGCGCGGGGGAGCGGGTCCGGCTTCGTCATCGACAACGCGGGACACGTGATCACGAACCACCACGTGGTCGAGGGCGCCGCTCAGGTGAGCCTGGTGCTGGACGGCGGGCGGCGGGTCAGCGCACAGGTCGTGGGCAGCGACGAGGACGAGGACATCGCGGTCCTGCGGGTGAGCGGCGACGTGCCCGACGCCGCACAACTCGGGACCAGCGCCGCACTGCGGATCGGCCAGCCGGTGATCGCGGTCGGCTCACCGCTCGGCCTGTCCGGCACCGTCACCGCCGGAATCATCAGCGCCCTGGACCGCACCTCACAGCTCGGCGCGTCCCGGCCCATGGTCCAGACCGACGCCTCGATCAACCCCGGCAATTCCGGCGGCCCGCTCGTCGACCTGCAGGGCCGCGTCGTCGGCGTGAACACGGCCATCGCCACCACCTCCGCGCGGGCCGGCAACATCGGCATCGGCTTTGCCGTCCCCATCGACCGCGCGGTGCAGGTCGCCCGCAGCATCATCACGGCCAACTAGCTGCCCTGCTTCTGCGGGGAAGGTGACATCGCGCTTCCTGCCATGCAGATCGTGCGGGAGGTCGGCGTACGCCCACTGGTGCTCCTTGGCGTGCAGGCAGGCGGCCTCCACGTCTCCCGACCGCATCACGTCGAGGAGTTCCTCGTGCTCCTTGGCGACGTGATGGGGGTCCGGCCCGATGAGCACGAGAGCGATCGCGGTGCGCGCCTCGATCTGCAGCGACTCCCAGGCCCGCTTCAGCAGCAGGTTGGCGCTCGCGTCCACGAGATGGCGGTGGAAACGTGTGCTGGCCAGCCCCAGGGCGTGCAGGTCCTCGACGGTCGCACTGCGGTACATGTCCTCGACGTCTGCGCTCATCAGGTCGAGGGGGACGCGGCCGGCCAGCATGGCCAGGCGCGTGGCCGTCTCCTCCAGGGCCGCCCGGACCACGTAGGCCTCACGGATCGTCTGCTCGACGAAGGGGATGACGAAACGACCGCGGCGCAGGCGATTCTCGATCAGACCCAGGCTCTCCAGTTCGCTCAAGGCCTCCCTGACCGGGGCCTGACTGGTGCCGAAGTCCGCCGCGATCCGGGTCTCTACCAGCCGCTCGCCGCTTTTCAACTGCCCGGAGACGATGAGTTCCACCAGGCCGTCGCGGATGCGCTGGTTGAGCGTCGGCTTCGGCACCCGAGAACCGGGCGGCCGAGCAGGGCTGGCGTGCTCGTCGGGCACCGCTGGTCCTTTCCTCGCCGGGTCGCCCCCGTCGGAGGAGCGCCGTGCGCCCAGTCTCCGACTGCTTGACGCCCATGGTCAATCTAACTACGTTCATTATCGATATCGATAATTGAGGTGCCTATGCTGACTGACGTCCATCTGCCGCAGACCGCCGAGGCGGCGGTCGAGCTCCTGCAGGACGGCCGGGTGCTGCTCGGGGGAGGCACCAGCCTGATGGCCCGGCTGAACGATTACCCCTCCGCACCGACCGAGCTGGTGAGCCTGCGCCGAGCTGGTCTGGCCGGCATCCAACCGTCGGGATCGACAGTCACGATCGGCGCCGCCACCACACTGTCGGCCCTCCTGAACGATCAGCGGTTGAGTTATCTCGCGAAAGTGGTGCGCAGCATCGCCTCCCCCCCGGTGCGCAGTCTTGCCACGGTCGGGGGCAATCTCTTCGTCCCGCAGCCGCACGGCGACCTGACCGTGGCCCTGCTCGCGCTGGATGCCGAGCTCGACCTGCTGAACCCCGACGGCCCGAGCGTGCAGAGTCTCGGGGACTTTCTGGACGCGCCCGTACGGCGCGACCAGCTCGTGGTCCGGGTGCGGTTCAGCAAACCTGGCCCCTCGGCCTTCCGGTTTCTCAAAGCCGGCCGCAGGCGCCTCAACTCGGCCGCGATCGCCACGATCGCCGCCAAGGTCCAGCTCGAGGGCCAACGCGTGGTCGACATCAGAGTCGCCCTGGGTGGGCTCGCGGCGGGCGTGGTGCGCGCCCGGCACGTGGAAGCGGCCCTGGTGGGAAAGCCCTTGGACGCGGCCAGTCTCGCCGTCGCGGCGGACGAGGGCCTGGCTGATATCTCGCCGCGCGATGACGCGTATGCCTCGGCGTGGTACCGCACCCGGGTCTTCCCGGTCCACCTTCGCCGAGCACTGCTCGGCCGATGACCTCCCCGCGCGGAAGGAGCAGCAGCGCATGAGCGCCCGGATCGTGAACCTGGTTGTGAACGGCTCCCGGAAAGGCATGATCGCCTACCCGGAGACCACCCTGCTGACCGGCCTGCGGGAGGCCCTCGGCCTGATGGGGACCAAACGCGGGTGCGCCCAAGGCGCCTGCGGTTCCTGCACCGTCCTGCTCGACGGCGAGCCGGTCGTCTCGTGCCTGGTGCCCGCCCTCGTGGTCGACGGCTCGTCCGTGCAGACCATCGAGGGGCTCGCCGACGGGAACGACCTCAACGACCTGCAGCAGGCCTTCCTCGACGGCTTCGCCACCCAGTGCGGGTTCTGCACGCCGGGGATGATCATGTCCGCCGAGGCGCTGCTCGCCCGCAACCCTGACCCGACCCTCGAGGACGTCAACGAGGCCATCAGCGGCAACGTCTGCCGGTGCACCGGCTACGAGCGGATCGTCAGCGCGATCCTCGACGGCGCGCACCGCCGGCGAACAAGAGCCGCCGCGACCGCCTCCCCGGAAGACCGCGACGCGCTGTCCCCTGCTCCGCAGCCGACGGAGGCGACGAGCTGATGGCCCGGATCAACCCGATCGACACCGAGTACTTCAAGGACGAGCGCACGTCGGACTTCAACGTCATCGGCACCACCGTGCAGCGCTCAGACGCGCGAGGTCACGTGACCGGGCGCACGGTCTTCTTCGAGGACATGATGCTGCCGGACCTGGCGTTCGTGAAGATGCACCGCTCCAGCCGGCATCACGCGATGATCGTTGACGTCGACCTCTCGCAGGCGCGCCAGGTCCCCGGGGTGCTGCGGGTGATCACGCACGCGGACGTGCCGCAGAACTGGTACACGGTGCTGAGGCTGATCGGGGTCGAGCCCAACGACGAACCGGTGCTCGCCGAGGACCGGGTGCTCTACCTGGGCGAGCCGATCGTCGCCATCGTCGCGGACACCGAGGCCGCCGCCATCGAGGGGGCGGCCCAGGTAAAGGTCACCTACAGCGACCTGCCGATCGTCCTGGACGTCGAGGAGGCCCTCGCCGAGGGCGCCCCGGTGATCAAGCAGGCGGGCACGAACTACTTCGTCTACGAGGGCCATCACGCCCGGCGCATCCGCTTCGGCGACGTCGAGAAGGGCTTCGCCGCAGCGGATCACCTCTTCGAATGGCGCTACAGCTCGGCGCCCATCGAACACGCCCCGACCGAGACCACCGGTTGCATCGTCATCCCCCAGGGCGGGGGACGGCTGCAGATCCACAGCAACACCCAGGCCGCCTTCTTCACCCTGGACAACACCGCGCTGATCCTCGACCGGCCCTTCACCGACCTGCAGGTCAAGGGAGGGACGGTCGGTGGTGGCTTCGGCGGCAAGGTGGACGTGATGGTCGAGCCGGTGGCGTGTATCGCGGCGACCCTGATCAACCGCCCGGTCAAGTTCGTCTACACCCGGGAGGAGGAGATGCAGGTGTCCTCCCCCCGCGCGGCGGAGCGCATCTACATCAAGGACGGGGTGATGAACGACGGCCGCATCGTGGCCCGAAAGGTGATGCTCTACGTGGATGCCGGCGCCTACTCGCGGCACACGCCCTACGGCACCACCAAGGCCGCCGCGCATCTGCCCGGCCCCTACACGATCCCGAACGTGTATGCCGACTGTCACTGCGTCTACACCAACCGGACACCCTCCAGCGCGATGCGGGGTTTCGGCGTGACCATCGCCGACTTCGCCCTGGAATCGCAGATGGACCGGATCGCCCGGGCCCTGGACATCGACCCGCTGCAGTTCCGGCTGCGCAACGCCTACCGGGACGGGGACCTGAAGGCGCATCGCAAGATCGCCTCCGGTACGGCCCTGATCGAGGTCATCCAGCGCGCCGCCGCCCTCGTCGGGCACGACCTGCCCGAGGAGTACCGCGCCATGTCGTCGTCCACACCCAGAGGAGCCTGAGATGACCTTGTTACGCGGGCGCGGATACGCATCGGTGAACTACCCGACCGGGATGAACCTCGGCGGGGACCCCTCGCAAGCACTCATCCATGCCACCACGATGGGCGGTTTCGTCGTCAGCCTCTCGTCCGTCGACCTCGGCCAGGGGCTGAAAACGGTCATCGCCCAGTGCGCCGCCGAGACGCTCGGACTGCCGATGGAGAACATCATCATCGACACCGCGGACACCGACACCGGACCGCACTGCATGGGCACCTTCGCCAGCCGCGGAACCCACCGGGTGGGCAACGCCGTGATCATGGCAGCGCGGGAGGCGCGGGAGGTGATGCTCCAGGTCGCCGCCGACGAGCTGGAGGTGGACGCCGCAGACCTGGAGACCGACGGCAGCGGATTCATCAGTCTCAAAGGTGCCTCCGAGAAGCGCATCCACATCAGTGACGTCGCCCTCGCCGCCCACTTCAAGCAGGGAAAGACAATCTCCGGGCGGGGCATCTTCCTGAAGGAGCCGAGCACCCCGGTACCGGAGACGGGCGAGATGGACCCGGACTCGTGCCAGGCCCACGCCTGCACCGTGGCCGAGGTCGAGGTCGACGACGAGACCGGTGTGATCGAGGTCCTGACGCTGCACAACGCCTACGAGATCGGCCGGGCGCTGAACCCGGCGATGGCGACCCAGCAGGTCGAAGGCGGGGCCTGGATGGGGGTCTCGCACGCGCTCTTCGAGTCGACCGAGCCCTACTACCCGGCATCGCGGGCGCACGGGCCGATCGACTTCAGCGAATACCTGATGCCCGGCCCGGCCGACATTCCCGTGCAGACCAGCATCATCCTGGAACGACCCGCGTCCAACGGCCCGTTCGGGGCCAAGGGCATCGGGGAGATGACCGCCAACGCCCCGATCCCGGCGATCGCGAACGCCGTCTTCGATGCCTGCGGGGTACGGCTGACCACAATGCCGTTCACCCCCGAGTCGGTCCTGCGCGGGCTCGACGAACTGCGCGCAGGCGCTGCCGTCCAGTGAGTGCAGACGACGAAAACCCGCCGGTACCGGATCCGCCCGGCCCGGACCGACTCAGCCACGACCGCCTCAGCCACGACCGCCTCAGCCACGACCAGCTCAGCCGGGCGCTGACCCAGCAGAACTACTTCGCCGACGAGGGGCTGATCACCGCGATCCGGCTGGCCCTGGCGCTGGGCCGGCCGCTGCTCCTCGAGGGCGAGCCCGGAGTGGGCAAGACCGAGGTGGCCAGGGTCCTGGCCGCGGTCCTGGATCGAGAGCTGATCCGGCTGCAGTGCTACGAGGGCCTCGACGCCTCCCAGGCGCTCTACGAATGGGACTACCCCAAACAGCTGCTCAGCCTGCGGGCCGCCGAGGTGGAGGGCCGCGGCGTGGGCACGCTCTACGGTGACGAATTCATCCTGGAGCGCCCGCTGCTGCGAGCGCTGCGCGCCGAGCACGGCTCCGTCCTGCTGATCGACGAGATCGACCGGGCGGACAGCGAGTTCGAGGCCTTCCTGCTGGAATTCCTCGACACCTTCCAGATCACCATCCCGGAGGTGGGCACCGTCGCGGCGGTGACCGCGCCCCTGGTCGTCCTGACCTCGAACCGGACCCGGGAACTGCACGACGCCCTCAAGCGCAGGTGCATGTACCACTGGATCCCGTTCCCGGACGCGGCCCGCGAGCGGGCGATCATCACCGCCCAGGCACCCGGGCTCAGCGAGCGCAGCGCGGCCCAGCTGGTCACCGCGATCAACAGCATCCGGGGCCTGCGCCTGCTCAAGCGCCCGGGCATCGCCGAGTCGATCGCCTGGGCTCAGGGCACCCGGATGCTCGTCGGCGAAGGATCGCCCTGGAGCGAGGCCATGCGCCGCTGCCTGGGCCTGCTGGTGAAGCACGAGGACGACCTCATCCTGGTGAGCGAGCACGCGAGTGAGGTGTTCGGCCGCGATGAGCCCCGAGACGAACGCTGAGATGAGCGCTGAGATGAGCGCGCACCTGTTCGGCTTTCTCCGGGCGCTGCACGAGGGTGGGCTGCCGGTTCCGGCGTCCAAGCAACTCGACTTCCTGCGCTCGATCGAGATCGTCCGGCCCGTCTCGGGCCCGCAGCTGTACTGGGCCGCCAGGGCCACGCTGACGACGTCGAATCGCGACGGCGAGGTGTTCGATCCGATCTTCGAGGAGTTCTTCGGCACCACAACGGATCTCGCGGTGATGAGTGAGGACGAGCCCGAGCCCGACAACGAGCAGCAGGCCGCCCCCGGGGACGGCAGGGACGAGGAGCCGGCCCCGTTCGAGGGTTCCGACGGCACCGGGGTGCAGGCCAGCACCGCCGGGCACGAGATCCGCCGGGTATTCGGCAGGACCAGCCCGCAGGACCGGCGGCTGATGGCCGACATCGGTCGTGACCTGGCCGCGGTGCTGCCGCGTACCCGGTCCCGGCGAAGGCGGACGGGTACCCGGCCGGGCTGGGTGGACCTTCGCGCCATCTACCTGCGATCGCGCCGGACCGACGGCGAGATCATCGACCTGCGCTTCCGGCACCGCCCGCAGCGCCCGCGCCGGGTGCTCCTGCTCATCGACGTCTCCGGCTCGATGAAGCAGCACAGCCCGGGCTACCTGCGTTTCGCCCACGTTGTTGTCGGCAGTTGCGAGCGCGCCGAGGTGTTCACCTTCGGCACCGAGCTGACCCACGTCACGCCCGCCTTGCGGCACCGCGATGTGGATGCCGCCCTGGACGCGCTGGCCGCCGTCGTGCTCGACGCCGACGGCGGGACCATGATCGGCCCGTCGATGCAGGCCTTCCTGGCCCGCGCCCGCTACGTCACGATGGCCCGCGGAGCCCTGGTGATCGTGCTCTCCGACGGCCTGGAACGCGGTGACTGCACCGCCATGCACGACGCGACGCGGCGGCTCGCGCTGCTGGGACACCGCCTGCTCTGGTGGAGTCCGCTGGCCTGCGAATCCAGCTATCGACCGCTCACCCGCGGAATGGCCGCGATCGTCGGGCATCTGGACGCGCTCGCCGGGGTGCGTGACCTCAGCACGGCTCACGCGCAGGTCCGGCTCGGGCTGAGCGCACGTACCGGACCCTCACGACAGGAGTTCCATGTCTGATCACGAGCGGTACACCGGCGAGATCGTTGACTGCCACCACCACGTCTGGCGCAAGAACGACATGCCCTGGCTGTCCGGGCCGATGGTCCCGCGGATCTTCGGACCCTACGAGCCGATCCAGCGGGACTACCTGATCGAGGAGTACATCGCCGATGCGAGGTCCGCGCGGATCAGCAGTTCGGTCTACGTCCAGCCCAACTGGCCGCTGGAGCGGGTCATCGACGAGGTGCGCTGGATCGAGGAGCTGAATCGCAGCACGGGCTGGCCGATGGCCATGGTCGGCTCGGCTGATCTCTTCTCCGACCAGGCCGTGGCGGTGATGCAGCAGCAGAAGGAGCTCAGCCCGCTGCTGCGCGGCACCCGCCTGCAACTGCACTGGCACGAGCGCGAGGAGTTCCGCTTCGCCAGCGGACCTGACCGGATGAACGACCCGATCTTCCGGGAGAACATCGCGGCCCTCAAGGACCTGGGCTGGCTCTTCGAACTGCAGGTCTTCACCGACCAGATGCAGGACGCGGCGACCCTGGTCGCGGACAACCCCCAGACCACGTTCGTGCTCATCCACGCCGGGATGCTCGTCGACCGGGACAAGGAGACCGTTCACCGATGGCGCGCCGGGATGAGCGCGCTCGCCGAGCATCCCAACGTGATGGTAAAGCTGACCGGCCAGGGCACGTTCGTGCACCGCGTCGACCCGGAGCTCCTGCGGTTCGTCGCCGCCGAGGTGGTGGAGATGTTCGGCCCGGAGCGGGCGATGTTCGGGACGAACTTCCCGGTGGAGAAGCTCTGGACGAGCATGCCGCTGCTGGTCGAGGCCTGGAAGGACGCGCTCGCCTGGCTGCCGATGTCGGACCAGGCAGACATCTTCGCCGCCAACACCCGCCGGATCTACCGGATGCCAGACGTCCTTGCCGACCTCACCCCGTGCAGACCCCAAGGGTGAGGTAACACCCTTGCTCAGTAACCCAATTCGAGTTCAGTACCCGACAGAAGGAGATCTCATGGCGTACTTCATCCTTACCTACGGATATAACGACACCCCGTTGCGGGCCGAGCGGCGTCCGGACCACCTCGCCCATCTCACCAGGCTCGAGGCGGCCGGCTCGCTGGTGCTGGCGGGCCCGCTGGCGGACCTCAGCGGCGGCATCATCCTGCTCTCGGCCGAGGACAGCGACGCGGCGCAGGCCCTGGTGGACCAGGATCCCTACACCCAGCTGGACGTGACCCGGGATCGCGAGCTGCGGGAATGGAAGGTGACGGTGGGCTCGCTGGCCGGATGACCTCGGCGGTGGGGGAGCCATCGCGCCGGGACAAGGCTGCGGGGGTAGTCACCTCGTCGGCTCGGGTCAGCGGTCGATCATGCGCTGCATCTGCTCGTTGTAGCGCTCGCCGTGCACCTCGATGCCGGCGGAGGCCTCGTCGAGTTCCTTGACGTCGTTGGCCGTCAGGGTCAGCTCGGCCGCGCCGAGGTTCTCGTCGAGTCTGGCCAGCCGTCGGGTGCCCGGGATGGGCGCAATCCAGGGCTCTTTCGCGAGCAGCCAGGCGAGCGCGATCTGCGCGGGGGTCGCTTGCTTCTCCGCGGCGATCCGCCGGACCAGGTCGACGACGGCCTCGTTGGCCTGCCGGGCCTGGGGGGTGAACCGCGGGATGATCGTGCGCACATCGCCTGCGGTGAACTCGGTCGTCGCGCTGACGGCGCCGGTGAGGAAGCCCTTGCCCAAAGGGCTGAACGGCACGAAGCCGATGCCGAGCTGCGCCAAGGTCGGCATGATCTCGGCTTCCGGTTCCCGCCACCAGAGCGAATACTCGCTCTGCAGTGCGGCCACCGGTTGCACCGCGTGGGCTCGCCGGATCGTGCCGGTACCCGCCTCCGAAAGGCCGAAGTACCTCACCTTGCCTGCTTCGATGAGCTCCTTCACCGTGCCGGCGACGTCCTCGATCGGGGTCTCGGGGTCGACGCGGTGCTGGTAGAGCAGGTCGATCGTCTCGATGCCGAGCCGCTGCAGTGATCCGTCCACGGCACGGCGGATCGAATCGGGGCGGCTGGACAGCCCCGTCTGACGGCCTTGGTCGTCGAACGCGAAGCCGAACTTGGTGGCGATGACGACCTGGTCCCGGACCGGGGCGAGTGCCTCGCCGACGAGTTCCTCGTTCACGAATGGCCCGTACACCTCGGCGGTGTCGAAGAAGGTGACGCCGCGGTCCAGGGCACCGCGGATCACGGCGATCATGTCGTCGCGGCCACCGGGGTTGGGGCCGTAGCTCTGGCTCATGCCCATGCAACCGAGTCCGATCGCTGAGACCTCGAGTGCGGTACCGAGAGTGCGCTTTTCCATAACATTCTCCTCGATGGGATCAGGCCTCGGGAATCTCGCGGCCGAAGTTCTCGCGGGTGATCGCGGCAGGCTCGGGGCCCCCGCGGACCCCGGTGTCGAGCGCGTCGATGGCCTCGAGCTGGTCGCTGGTGAGCTCGAAGTCGAAAACGTCGAAGTTCTCCGCGATCCGTGAGGGAGTGACCGACTTCGGGATGACCTGCCGGCCCTGCTGCAGGTGCCAGCGCAGCATGACCTGGGCGGGGGTGCGACCGTGCGCGGCGGCGATCTGCACGATCGTCCGGTCCTGGAGGGTGCTGCCGTGGGAACCGTCGCGGTAGAAGGTGATGCCGCCGATCGGCGACCAGGCCTGCGAGAGGATCCCGTGCTCGGCGTTCACGTCGAGCAGCTCGGACTGGCGGAAGTAGGGATGCACCTCGATCTGGTTGACCGCGGGCACCACCGACGTCGCCTCCAGGAGCCGGACCAGATGATCGGGCATGAAGTTGCTGACCCCGATCGCCCGGACCTTGCCGTCGGCCAGGAGCTTCTCCAGCGCCCTGTAGGCGCTCACCGTCAGGTCGAACTCGCCCGGCAGTGCCTGGTGCAGGATCAGCAGGTCGATCTGGTCAATACCGAGCTTCCGGGCGCTCTTGTCGAACCCGTGCAGGGTCTCGTCGTAGCCGTAGTCGCTGATCCAGATCTTCGTCTCGACGAAGATCTCGGAACGGTCGACACCGGAGCGCCGGATCGCCTCGCCGACTTCCCGCTCGTTGAGATACGCCGCGGCGGTGTCGATGTGGCGGTAACCAGTGGCCAGCGCCGTCTCGACGGCGGTGATCGTCTCCTCCGGCGGGGTCTGGAACACGCCGTAACCCAGCGCCGGGATCTGCACGCCGTTGTTCAGTTTCAGCAGAGGTGTTGTCATGACGGGCGCACCATCACTTTCAGGCAGCTGCGGTTGTCCATGGCCGTGTAACCCTCGGAGACGTTCTCCAGAGCGACGGTTCGATCGAAGACCCTTCCGGGGTTTGCAGTGCCATCGAGGACGACGGGCAGGAGAGGCTCGATGTAGGCGCGCGCCGGTGCCGGGCCTCCGGTGAGGGTGACGTTCGGGCCGAAGATGCTCCCGAAACCGACGGGCGCCTCCTCGTACTGCGGAACGCCGACGCGGCTGATGACGCCACCGGCGCGGACGATGCCGACGGCCTGCTCGTAGGCCGGCAGGTGACCGACCGCCTCCAGCACGATCGGGCTGCCGCCACCGGTGAGCTCGCGAACCCTGGTCACCCCTTCCTCGCCACGCTCGGCGACGACGTCGGTGGCGCCGAACTCGCGGCCGAGGTCGGTGCGCTGCTTGTGCCGGCCCATCAGCACGATCCGCTCGGCGCCGAGCTGCTTCGCCGACAGGACGGCGAGCAGACCGACCGCGCCGTCGCCGATCACGGTGACGGTGCTGCCCGGCCTCACGCCACCGCGGGTGGCGGCGTGCCAGCCGGTGCCGTAGACGTCGGAGAGCGTCAGCAGGTCGCCCAGGCGGGCCTCATCGGTGTCGGCGTCCACGCCTGGGACCTTGACCAGGGTTCCGTCGGCCAACGGGACGCGGACGGCTTCGGCCTGGCCGCCCGCGGTGCCCAGGTGCTGGTCGTTCCAGAACCCACCGTGGATGCAGGAGGTCTGCAACCCGGCCCGGCAGAACTCGCAGGTGCCGTCGGAGACGGCGAAAGGCGCGATGACGAAGTCCCTGCGGCGCAGGGTCGTGACCTCGGCGCCCACCTCTTCCACGATGCCGACGAACTCGTGGCCCATCGAGGAACCCTCAGGGGTGTCCGGCTTGGAGTGGTACGGGTGCAGATCGCTGCCGCAGACCGAGGCCCGCACGACCCGCACCAGCGCGTCAGTCGGCTGCTGAATGCTCGGGTCGGCTGCATCGATCACGCGGACGTCGCCCGCGCCGTACATGTAGGTAGCTCGCATGACACCCACCTAACTCCGCCAGCGGCCATCAGGGGAGAGTCTGGTGTGACCGGTACTGCCAGTGCCTCCCTCATCTCCGGCTGCATGCCTACCCTCAGGAGATGAGCACCATCGACGTCCGCGCCGAGATCCGTGACTTCCTCAGCAGCCGCCGGGCTCACCTCACCCCGCAGCAGGCTGGTCTGCCCGCCTATGGCACCAATCGCCGGGTGGCCGGACTGAGGCGTGAGGAGGTGGCCATGCTCGCCGGAGTCTCGGTCGACTACTACGTGCGGATGGAACGCGGGAGCCTGGCCGGCGCGTCGGAGAGCGTGCTCGACGCCCTCGCCAACGCACTGCAGCTCGACGACGCCGAGCGGACCCACCTCTTCGCGCTGGCTCGGGCCAGCGGCCCGAGCGGAACCCGCCGGAAGCGGCCCGCACCGGCCACCGTGCGGCCGGCGATCCAGCAGGTGCTCGACGCGATGACCCTCGCCCCGGCCTGGGTCCGCAACGGCCGGCACGACATCGTGGCGATGAACCAGCTGGCTCGGGCGCTCTACGCCCCGGTCCTGGCCGACCCTCGCCGGCCCGCCAACACCACCAGGTTCGTCTATCTCGAGCCGGAGGCAGCCGAGCAGTTCTTTGTCGACTACGACCGCATCGCCAGGGATGCCGCCGCCATGCTCCGCCTCGAGGCGGGCCGAAACCCGCATGACAAGGCCCTCATCGAGTTGGTCGGTGAACTGTCGACCCGGTCCGAACTCTTCCGTCGTGAGTGGGCGTCGCACGACGTGAAGTTCCACCGCAGCGGCCATAAGCGGCTGCGTCACCCGGTCGCCGGGCAACTCGACCTGGATTTCGAGTCGATGGAGCTCTCCAGCGAGCCCGGGCACTACCTCAACATCTACACGGCCGCCGCCGGCACCCCGACCGCCGACGCGCTCAGGCTGCTCGCCTCCTGGGCTGCCTCGGAGGAGGAACTCCCGACCGAAACCATCGCATCCGCGAAGAAATAGGGCTGTTCGCCCGTGCGAATCCGCAGGACTGGGTCACCTGTCGGCGCAGGGCGGCGTGTTCGGCGTCCCGCAGTTCGCTGGTTTCGTGCCGGCCAAGATGTGGGTCATGGCGTTCTTCTGGGCGGGGGGTGAGCCGCCGGGCCAGGGTTGCGGCGCGGCGAGCACGGTCACCGTCACGGCGGCAGCCATCGCGACGAGTCGCAGCGTCCAGGCTGAACGGTTCCAGGTCCTGATGGTCACGTTCGGGTCCTCTCCATGGGCTGGCCTATGCGGGTCGGTAGGAGCAGCGCATGCCGGTGTGGATGCTGTCGCGCAGGTGCTCGCCGATGTGCGTGTCGGCTCGGGTGATGTTGGTGAGGGCGCGGTGGATGGCCCTGCTGACGGCGATTCGGGCTCGTTCGGGGTTGCTGGGAAAGGATCGTGCGCGTCCGCTGATGGCCGTAGCTGCGGCGAGTTCGCTGACGAGCCAGTCGTGTTCGGTGCTTGCCTGGCCTGCGCGAGTGGACTGGTTTCTGCTTTCGAGGAAGTCGATGTGCTCGCGCAGTTGGCTGATCCGGTCGCGGTAGTCACGGATGGCCTGTTGGTCGAGGACCGGTTGGGCGGGGGTGTCGAGAGCGGCCGGTGGCAGGGCGGCGATACCGGTCGCCAGGTCGATGGCGGGGATGTCCCGGTTCGGGTTGGCCAGCAGGACGGCCAGGTGCAGCATGCCGACACTGTTGGGCAGGTCGGCGGTCCGGTGCCCGCACTCGATCCGCCACCGTTGACCGTGGCGGGCGCAGTTCACCGTGGTGTGTTCACGGGGCTGTCGGCCGGCGCGATGGGTGGCCGGTCGAGAGCCGATGGCCGGGGATTCGTGGCGATCAAGTTTGTCGCGCAGGCTGCCTGCGCCGGGGTGTTCGAGCTCGTCGAGGATGTACAGGGCGTGTTTCCAGGCGTCGCGGGCATCCTCGAGATTGCCGTTGCGGTGGAGGGTGTCACCGAGGCTGGCAAGGGTGTCGGCTTCGTTGTAGCGGTTGCCGAGGTGCTGGTACAGGTCGACGGCGTGCTGGTAGGCGACGGTGGATTGTGCGTAGTCGGCGAGGCCTCGATGGGCGTAGCCGAGGCTGTCCCAGGTGTCGGCCTCACCGTCGCGGTAGTCGAGTTCCTGGTGCAGGGCGAGGGCTTCTTCGCAGATGGCGACGGCTCGGGTGTGGTCACCGAGTTGTGCGTGCAGCCAGCCGGCCGCGTTGAGTGCGGCGGCCCGCCCGATCTGGTGACCTGCGCTCTGGTAGTGGTGCAGGGCACTCTGCGCGTGGACGAGCGCATCGGTGAGCTCGCCGCGCTGTTCGACGACGCAGACGAGACCGAGGTGGGCCGACGCCTGCCCCGCCGGGTCGTCGAGATGAGCGCACACGTCGAGGACCTGACGGTAATGGGTTTCGGCGTCGTCGGGACGGCCCAGCTCGAGGTACGCCCGCGCCAGGCCGCTATGGATGATGTATTGCCCCGTCCAGTCGCCCGTCCGGCGGGCGGCCTGCAGCGCGGTGTTTTGGATCGTGACCTGCTCGTTCCAGCGTCCCTGGCGGAGCAGGAACGTGCCGAAGATCCAGGCCAGTTGCCAGCTGCGGGTGCCGGAGCCCGCGGCGTTGGCCTGCTCGAAAGCGGCTCGGAGCACGGTGTGTTCCGCGGTGAACCAGGCCAGCGCCTGGGCCTGGTGGTCGTGGGAGAAACGTTCGACGATGACGCCCGGTTGTGGCTCGGCGAGGTCGACCGCATCGCGGTGCGGGAACAGCAGGACCGTCGCCGCCGCGTGCCCGGTGCGCAGGTAGTGCTCGAGTAGCCGGTCTACCGCCGCCCGGCGGTCCTCGTCGGTGTCATGGAGGTGGACCAGTTCGGTGGCGTAGGCCCGCAGCAGGTCATGGCAGGTGTACCGGCCCGGGGCGTGCTCGGTGAGCAGATGGCAGCCGGTCAGCTCGGCAAACAGTCGCCGGAGCCGCCCGGGCGGCAGTCCGGCGAGGCTGGCCGCGGCGCTCGCGGTGACGTCCGGGCCGGGATGCAGGCTGAGCAACCGGAACAGGGTGGCCGCCTCCGTACTCAACGCCCGGTACGACCAGGAGAACACCGTACGGATGTCGGTGGCCTCGTCGCCGACCTCGAACGCGTCCAGCCCGCCCGCGCAGTCGCGCAGCTCCCCGGCCAGACCGGCCAGCGAGAACTCCGGGTGGATCACGGCTCGCGCGGCGACGATCGCCAACGCCAACGGTAGCCGTGCGCACCGGGCGGCGATCTCGTTCACCGCCGCGGGCTCGGCCTCGATCCGGCCGACACCGATGCGCCCGGCCAGCAGGTCGTGTGCCTCGCTGGTGCTCAGCAGATCCAGGCTCAGCGGCTGCGCACCATCGACCGCGACCAGGCCGGTGAGCCGGTTGCGGCTGGTGACCAGGACCAGGCAGCCGATGGTCCCGGGCAGCAACGGGCGGACCTGCTGCGCGTCACGGGCGTTGTCCAGTATCAGCAGCACCCGCTTGCCGGCCAGCGTGCTGCGGTACAGGCCGGTCTGCGCGTCGAGCCCGGCCGGGATCCGCTGGGGCGCCACCCCCAGCGCGACGAGGAAGTCCCGCAGCGCGGCGGCCGGATCCACCGCGGCAGCAGAGGGGCCGAACCCGCGCAGGTTGACGTAGAGCTGGCCATCGGGAAAGAACGTCCGGTGGTCATGCGCCCAGCGCAGCGCCAGCGAGGTCTTGCCGACGCCGCCGGTCCCGTCGATCGCCCAGACCGGTATCGCGTTGTGCGGCGCCTGCCGGGTCGGCAACGCCGCCGAGAGCTGCTGCAGCTCGTTGCTCCGGCCCACGAACAACGGCGGCGCGGCGGGCAGTTGCCGCGCCACCGCCGTGCCCGGATCTGCGGTAACAGTCGTAGGCCCATCGGACTCGAACGCACCGGGCACGTTGAGCTGCTCCACGATTGACCATCCTCCCGCCGGGATTTACGCCAGACCTGCTATCACACGGTCGATTTGAACGCGTTCCATCCCGTTCCACTGCCTCCTCCACCTGGCACGGAACGGATCGGAACGCCCACTCGTACATGAAGAGCTCACAAGGTCACACGGCGCTGCTGTTGGCGGCCATCGTCGCGGCGGTCGTCGTCCCGATGGGAAACCCGACGCCGCCGCAGGGGCCCCCACCCATCCCGAAGAAGCCCAACGCCGTCGTGCTCGCCGAGGTCAAGCCCGGCCCTCAGGATCCGCCGCCGAAACCGCGCATGTCGCTTGGTTCTGGGGAGGCGGTGGCCCTCGAGGAGCCTCCGCCTTCCACCTGAGCTTGCGACGGGCGTGGGTGGAGCACATCCGTGCCGACCACGGATGCCACTACGGATATCGGTCCGTGGCGGGTACGGAGGCTCGGAGGCCCGCGCTGATGCAGGGTTGGCGGCAACCGGCCGCAACCCCATCGTGCAGCGAACTCGAACAAACTGCCCGCCCCACCCGCCGATCAGCAAGGAACAAGGAATAAGTCTTCAGATGAACACCCGACGCTATCAAGGAGTTCTCGTGCCGCAACGCTGGATGTGGGCGACCGTCGTCGCCGGTATAGCCCTGATCTCACCGCTCCTCGGGCACACCACCGCCTCGGCCGCACCGACGTCGGGCAGTGCCACCTCGCAGGCTTCCACCTCCTCCCTCGGCGCGGTTTTCGCGCCGCCGTGCAGGAGCCAGGCCAACAACTACATCATCTGCTTCAGGATCAGCCAGCTCGGCGTCGGTCCCGATTTCACCGTCCATGTCGGCATCGACGTGAACATGAGCCGGCAGGACGCGCAGAACATCATCGATGCTCCGGGCCAGGAGTTCTCGGCCACGCTGTACGGCGAGGACACGTTCTTCGACGACACCCTGAAGGCGATCCCGGTGACCTGGAGCTCGGCCTGGGAGGGCGGCCTCAGCGCCGAGTTCGACGTCTACGCATCGGCCGCCCTGCTCGACGAGGATTCGACTGACCCCACGGACGAGATCTTCGCGAAGGTCAAGCTCCGCATTCCCAGTACCGGCGCGACCCGCTCCTTCCGGACGAACAACGTCAACGAGCCCTTCCACCGTTACCGATGACCCTGCCGGCGATGCCCCGAGACGCAGTGGGTCTCGGGGCATCGCTCGCCGGCACGAGCCGGGCCGGGTGATCAGTCGGCCGAACGGGTCAGACCTGGGCCGGCAGCACGTGATCGCCGACCTTGTCGGTGGACAGGTCGAGCGAGCAGACATACGCGTCGTGGGTCTCGCACTTGACCATGTCGGGGCGTTCGTAGTCCTGCCGGCAGACGTGGCAGTGCAGGGTCTCGCCGGAGGGGTTGCCGTACTCGTCGTACATCGGCAGGTCGATGCCGTCGTCGGTGCGGCGCAGGTAGTACTTGCCCTTGGTGGCGACGGCCAGGATCGGCGGCAGCACCAGGGCCAGTCCGATCGCCACCAAGGGGGAGTACGGCTTGATCGCCGACCCGAGGCCACCGAAGAAGGCCAGCACCGACAGTCCCGCGGCGAGCGCCATGGAGCCGAAACCGACCGGGTTGACGGCGTAGAGCATCCCGCGGCGGAACTCCGGCTTGAGCGGCGACAGCTTGAGGATGTACTTGTTGAACACGATGTCCGAGGCCACCACCACGATCCAGGCCATCCCGCAGTTGGCGTAGAACCCGAGGATGGTGTTCAGGAAGTCGAACATGTTGGCTTCCATCAGGATCAGCGCGACCACCAGGTTGAATGCGAGGAAAACCAGCCGGCCGGGGTAGGTCTTGGTCACCCGCGTGAACGAGTTGGTCCAGGCCAGCGAGCCGGAGTAGGCATTGGTCACGTTGATCTTGATCTGGCTGATCACGACCAGGACCACGGCCAGCGCGAGGGCGGCCCAGTGCGGCAGCAGGTCCTCGTAGATCTCCAGGAACTGGTGCACCGGCTGGTTGGCCACCCCGGCGCCGTCGGCCACGTTGGCGATGAGGTAGACGGCCAGGAACAGCCCGATCACCTGCTTGATGGCCCCGAAGATGACCCAGCCCGGGCCGGCCAGGATCACGGCCGTCCACCACTTCCGGGAGTTCTCGGGGGTTTTCGGGGGCATGAACCGCAGGTAGTCGATCTGCTCGGCGATCTGCGCGATCAGCGAGAGGCACACGCCGGCGGCCAGCATCACCGAGCCGAGGCTGGTCGAGCCGTCGCTGTCCTTGCCGTTGCCCTTGTAGTCGAAGAACGCGCTGACCGACTCCGGGTGCTTGATCAGCAGATACCCGAACGGCAGCACCATCAGCACGAGCCAGAGCGGCGTCGTCCACAGCTGGAGTGTGGAGAGCACCTTCATGCCGTAGATCACCAGCGGGAAGATGATGATCGTGGACGCCGCGTAGCCGAGCCAAAGAGGAACGTGCAGGCCGAGTTTCAGACCCTGGGCCATGATCGAGCCCTCGAGGGCGAAGAAGATGAACGTGAACGAGGCGAAGATGACGTTCGTGACCACCGAGCCGTAGTAGCCGAAACCGCTTCCTCGGGTGATCAGGTCGAGGTCGAGGTTGTACCGGGCCGCGTAGTACGCCAGCGGGAATCCGGTCAGGAAGATCACCACCGCGAACACGCCGATCCCCCAGAGCGCGTTCGTGGTGCCGTAGGAGAGGCCGATGTTGGCGCCGATCGCGAAGTCGGCCAGGTAGGCGATGCCGCCGAGGGCGGAGATCGCGACCACACCGGTGCTCCACCGGCGGTACGAGCGCGGGGCGAACCGGAGCGTGTAGTCCTCCAGGGTCTCCTTCGCGGACCCGGTGCTGACGGGGTGGGCTACGGGGTCGTGCGGGGGGCTGACGGTGCTCATCGCAGGCTGCCTTTCTGCGGGCGCGGGTCCGCCGGAGGCGGATGGGTGGTCGACGGGAGCGGCGCTGGCCCCTGCCGACTAGCCAACCTCCGAGCGCTAAACGACCTTTAAGCAACGGCCAAGTGCCACGACCGCCACCGGGCGCGCAGCCTCAGTCGAGCGCGCGCAGCGCGAGAGCAACGCGCTCGTGTTCGGCGACGATCTTCCTGACCAGGGGGCCCAGTTCGCCGATGCTGCCGGTGTGGGTCTCGACCTGCTCGCACAACCGGGCCAAGTCAGTGGCCCCGAACGTGGCGCCCAGGCTCTTCAGCGTGTGCGCGGCGCGGTGCACCGAATCGGCCCCGGACCCGGCAGCGGACAGCGCACCCACCAGCGCCGGAGCGTCGGTGAGGAAGTCGGTGATGAGACTGGCCAGAGTGGCTGCGTTCCCGCCGACGAGCTCGCGCAGCCGCTCGAGCTCGCCCGGCTCCAGGACGGGTCGCCCGCCGGGCGGGTGTGCCCGGCCCAGCGCAGCGACGAGTTCGGAGGCCATCAGCGGCTTGGTGAGGTAATCGTCCATACCCGCCGCCAGGCATGCCTGCCGCGCGCCGGCCTGTGCGTTGGCGGTCAGCGCGATGATCCAGGGACCTTTGTTCGGCGGGCCACCGAAATGAGCTCGGATGCGGCGGGTGGCCTCCAAGCCGTCGATGCCGGGCATCTGCACGTCCATGAGCACGACGTCGTACTGCCGGCTGCACACCGCGGCGATGGCCTCCGCGCCGCTGCTCACCACATCGGCACGGTGGCCAAGTGCGGTGAGCTGCAAGAGCACCAGTCGTTGGTTCACGGCGTGATCGTCGGCCACCAGCAGCCGCATGGCCGTGGCCCGGTCAGCCGGCAGGTCCTGGGCTGCGGGGCGGAGCGTGGACGCGGCCACCGACGGCGGGCCGGCGGGCGGGTGCGCGACGGTCGCAGTCATCGCCCGAAACAGCGGGGCCGGGCGGATCGGCCGGGTCAGCACCGAGACGCTGTGCGAGACGTCGGGTCCGGGCAGACGGGCGAAGGATGTGATCAGCACGATCGGTACCTGCTCGCCGGCCGGGACAGCGCGGATGGCTCTGGCCAACGCCAGGGCGTCCGTCCGAGGGGGTCGATGATCGAGAACCACCGTGTCGTAACGGCGTCCGGCGCGCAGCCACCGCATCGCGATCTCGGGGGAGGCCGTGCCGGCGACCCGCATCCGCCAGGACCGGACCAGCCAGTCCCCGACCAGGGCGCGAGTCGGGGCGTCGCTGCCGACCATGAGTACCTCCCCACCGGCCAGGGCAGAGGTGTCAACAGGTATCGGATCCCGCCGCGCCAACACTGCTGCCGCCGCGGGCAGGGTGACGGTCATGGTGGTGCCGGACCCGGCGACAGAAGCAGCGGTGATCGTCCCGCCCATGAGGGCGGACAGCCGGCGGCAGATGGCCAGACCCAGCCCGGTACCGCCGTAGCGCCGCGAGGTGGACGCGTCCACCTGGGTGAACGAATCGAAGATCGACTCCATGTGCTCGGAGGGGATGCCGATGCCGGTGTCGCGCACCATCAGGCGCCACTCGTGCGTGCCCTCGGTGCCGCCGGGGGAGGCCGCGACGGCGACGCTCACCTCGCCTCGTTCGGTGAACTTCACCGCGTTGCTCAGCAGGTTGAGCAAGATCTGCCGGACCCGCGTCGGATCTCCGACCATGGCCTCCGGGGTGCCGGGTTCGATGATGCAGGCCAGGTCGATGTCCTTGGCTCCGGCATCGGCTGAGACGAGATCGAGCGCGGCCTCCACACATTCGCCGACGTGGAACGGCACCTGTTCCAGGCTGAGGCGGCCGGCCTCGATCTTGGAGAAGTCGAGGATGTCGTTGATCAGGAGAAGCAACGAGTGGGCGCTGTCGTGGACGACCTCGGTGAGGTGTCGCTGATCGGTCGCGAGAGGGCCGTCCAGAAGCAGCCCCGACATGCCGATGACCGCGTTCATCGGGGTCCGGATCTCATGGCTCATCGTGGCCAGGAAGGCGCTCTTGGCGGCGTTGGCGCTCTCGGCAGCCGAAGCGGCCTCGCGCAGGGCATCGGCAGTGCGGACCCGATCGGCGACCTGGCCGAGCTGAGCCGCCACGTCCGACAGGAGCGCCAGCAGAGTGGTGTCCGGGGCAGTGGGCTCGGCGGTGAGGAACTCCATCACGGCGACCACGTCCGCGCTCTCGCCCCGGCCGGTGCGCACCGGAACGGCGATCCCCGCTCCGGGTCCGCGTACTGTCCCGGGTTCGTGGGAGAGGTCGGGCAGCCAGACGGCCTGCCCGGTCGCGAGTACCCGTCCCGACAAGCTTGACGGGCCGGGTGCGGCGGCGCTTTCGCTGAGGTCGGCGGCCGTCGTGAGGGGCACGAGCCGGTCGCCGTATCGATGGTAGGTCCGCCCGACCGGCCATCCGGTGTGGGCGCGGACCAGGTCGACCACGTCGGCGACGGCCGTGGAGAGGTCGGTGGCCCGATGGGCAGCGGCGGCCACCCGGTGCAGCAGCTGCAGTTCGGCGGAGCGACCCTGGACCCGTTCGGCCATCTCGTTGTATCGCCTTGCCAGGGAACGCAATTCGCCGACTCCGGTGATCCGCGCCCGGACGTCGGCCTGCCCGGCGGCGATCCGGGCCGTCGCGGCGTCGAGTTCCGCGACCGGGCGCAGCACGGCCCGGCGGGTCACGGTGGCGAACACCGCCATCCCCGCGAGGAGCAGCAGCGCCGCCATGATGGCGGCCGCGGACCAGGTCCGGGCCTGGTCCGTCGCGCGTGCGGTCTCGCGGGCCGTACGGGTGTCGACGAGCGTGAGCACCCGCCCGATCGGCTGCATGATCTCGTCCTTGGCCCGCAGGTAGGACGCATCGAAGAGCAATTCGATGGCCTTCTGGCGGTTCGCCGTCCCTGCGCTGGCGACCAGGGCGAAGGCCTGCTGCTCGACGGTGGCCAGCGCGTCCGAACGCGCCTTCGCCGTGGCGAGCAGGCCCAGCTCCCGGGGCGTGAATCCGGCTTTCGCGGCCAGCGTCGCGAAGGCAGCCGGGGGGCCGGAGGGAGTGGGTCGCGTGCCGGTGTCGGTCACGACATCCCAGTAGATGCCGTCGTAGCCCTCCGGTCTCGGCGCGGTGCCGTCCCGGATCTGCAGGATCTCCTGGAACCAGGCCCGGTAGCGTGGCTGAGCGGTGACCACGTACGTGCGCGCCATCCGGGTCAGGTCGTCGGAGGTCTGCCGCAGTTCGTAAGCCAGGCGAAGCGACTGCGAGCGCCGGGCCTCGGCCCCGGCCGCCTGCCGCATGCTGCTCTCGGCCTGCAGGCTGACCAGCAACAGCGCAGCCAGCAGGACCACACCGATCCCGACGCCGCTACGGACCAGACCCCGCAGCGAGATCGGCCAGGAGTTCATGAGTGGTCGGGCCGGGCGCCGATCCGAGTCCGGGAGACCTCTGCGCGAAGCGTGGCGATCTCCGTGCGCAGGGCGTTCTCCCGCTCAGAGGCCGACCGTCTGGCCTGGAGGGAGGCTCGCAGCCGGGCTCGGAGCATCGTGGAGCTGTACGGCTTCGGCAGATAGTCGATCGCGCCCAGCTCGATGCAGCGCACCACGCTCTCCAGTTCCGGCACGGCCGACACCATGATCACGGGGACGGCGGCCAGGGCGGGATCGGCCTTCAGCTCGGCCAGAGTCCCGTACCCGTCCAGCACCGGCATCAGCAGATCCAGCAGGACGATGTCGAACCTGCACGGACCCTCGTGGGCAGCCCGCAGCATCTCCAGCGCCCGGTGGCCGTTCTCGGCCGTCTCCACGTCGTGACCGAGCTCGGCCACCGCCGCTGCCAGAAGCCGGCGATTGATGGCGTTGTCATCGACGACCAGCACCCTGCCGGGCCGACTCGCCGGCGGTGGCTCGTGCTGGGTCGTCGCGACCTCGGTCGTGGCGGCGGGCACGGTCGGCGGCACGGCCAGCGAGGTGGGCGGCGGCGCGGGCGGCGGCCAGGCCAGAGCAGGGTCCTGGCGCAGCACAGCCTGTTCCAGTTCGCGCAACCGGCTGCCCGGCTCGAGCCCCAGTTCGTCGTGCAGCACCCGGCGGGTTTCGCGATAGGTGGCCAGCGCTTCCACCTGCCGCCCGCACCGGTACAGCCCGAGCATCAGTTGGGCCCTGAGCCGCTCTCGCAGCGGGTGCCGGCTCACCCACTGTTCCAGCTCGGCAACCAGGGCAGTGTGCCGGCCCAGGGTGAGCTCGGCGTCGATTCGGTCCTCGGCCGCGCCGAGGTGCAGTTCCGTCAGCCGGGCCGCTGCGGACCGGACGAACGGGGTGACCGGGACGTCGGCCAGTGCCGGACCGCGGACCATGTCCTCGGCACACAGCAGCACCTGCGCCGCCAGCTCGGGATCCCCGGCGTGCAGCGCCTGCCGGCCGCGCACGACCAGGCCGGCGAAAGCGTGCGCGTCCACGGCATTGGGCTCGATGTCGAGCAGGTAGCCGGGAGACGCCGTGACCAGGATGGTCGCCGCTTGACCACGGGCACGCTCTGGTTCGAGTGCCCGGCGCAGCTGTGAGACGAAGACCTGCACCGTTGCCGCCGCCCGTGCCGGGGGCTGCTCCGGCCACAAATCGTCGATGAGCTGATCGACCGAAACCACCCTGCGGGCCCGCAGCAGGAGCGAGGCGAGGACGGCGCGCTGCTTGGGCCCGCCGACGTCCACGGGCTGTGCGTCCCGGCGCACCTCGACGCGGCCGAGCAGCCTGAACTCGAGGGCGACCATCTGTCGATGGTCGCCCAGCAGGTATTCACGAGATGTAAGCGAGAGATTACGTTCACATGGCGTGTCCGTCACGGCGCTGTTCCCGGCGTCCCCAGGCTGCGCTGAGCGCTCGATCCATGGCCTAGGCAAGCATAGTTGTGGCATAGCTATATCGATCTTGGATCAGGCCAATGTACAGTCCGTTCCATGGTCCAGGACATCGAGGTCAGCCCGTCGTCCGGCGCACCGATTCACCGGCAGATCGTCGCCCAGATCACCTCGATGATCGAGACCGGTCAGCTGAAGGACGGGGACCGGCTGCCGACCACCCGGCTGCTGGCCGACAACCTGCGGATCAACCGCAATACCGTCGCCCACGCCTACGCCCAGCTGCGCGAGGGTGGCCTGGTCGAGTCCCGCCGCCGCAGCGGCATGGTGGTGATCGGCGCCGAGCAGGCCCGGGCCTCGTCCACGGCCCGCGACCGGGCCCGGCAGGTGTTGTCGACGGCCACCGCCGAATGTCTCGCGCTCGGGCTGGCGGGCGAGGAGATCCTCTCCCTGGTGCGGCACGGCCTCGCCCGCGCCGAGCAGGAGCTGGTGGTGTGCTTCGTCGAGTGCAACGCCGACCGGGCCAAGTACTTCACCGACGCTCTCGGCACCCGCCTGGACCGGACGATCGTCCCGCTGGTGCTGGGCGAGTTCGAGGCCGCGACCGAACGTGTCGATCTGGTGCTGACCACCTTCTTCCACCTGGCCGAGGTGCGGAAACTGTTCCACCACAACCCGGTCGACGTGGTCGCCATCGTGGCCGCCCCACACGTGCAGACCCTGGTCGCGATCGCCCAGGTGCCGAAGGACCGCCGGGTCGGCATCTGGTACTCGACCGACGACCAGGCCGCGGACGTGCGCGACTCGCTGGTCCAGTCCGGCATCCAGAACATCGAGGTTCTCACCGGGATCGCTGACGACGACCTGGCTGACGTGGACCTGGTCGTGATCCCCAGCGAAATGCCGCGACTGCGCGATCGGCTGGAGGGCAGGGTCGCTGTCATCGAGTTCGGGAACGTCCTTGACGAAGCGTCCGTCCGGATGGTCTCGGCCGTGCTGAGTGACCTTCAACCGGCATCCGACCGCCCGTGATCACGCCGCACGCCGGGCCGGGACCCATTGTGACAGAGGAGAAACCGATGGACGACAAGGCCCAGTTCTGGTCGACCGTGGACCGTCATCTGATCCGCTACGCGGGGGCCTTCACACCCCGCATCATTACCCGGGCCCAGGGGTCGTACGTCTACGACGACCAGGACACGCCGATCCTCGACTTCACCTCGGGCCAGATGAGTGCCGTTCTCGGGCACTCCCACCCCGACGTGGCCGCCGCTGTGGGCGCGGCGATGAGCAACCTGGCCCACCTCTACAGCGGCATGCTCAGCCGTGAGGTGGTGGACTTCGCTGCCGCTCTGGCCGACACGCTGCCGGCCGCCCTGAGCAAGGTGCAGCTGCTCACCACCGGTGCCGAAGCCAACGAGGCCGCGCTGAAGCTGGCCAAGCTCTGCACCGGCCGCTACGAAATCGTGTCGTTCGACCGGTCCTGGCACGGGATGACCTCCGGAGCCGCCGCGGCGACGTACTCGGCCGGGCGCCACGGGTACGGTCCACCGATGCCGGGAAACCTGACGCTGCCGACCCCGAACGCCTACCGCTCGCCGTTCCGTCGGGCCGACGGAAGCCATGACTGGCAGGGCGAACTGGACTACGGTTTCGGGCTGATCGACCGGCAGTCGGTCGGCAGCCTGGCAGCCTGTCTGGTCGAACCCATCCTGTCGTCCGGCGGCATCATCGACCCTCCGGTGGGCTATCTGGCCGCCCTGAAAGCCAAATGCGTCGAGCGCGGGATGCTGCTGATCCTCGACGAGGCGCAGACCGGCCTGGGCCGGACCGGGACCATGTACGCCTTCGAGCGTGACCAGGTGGTCCCCGACCTGCTGACCCTCTCCAAGACGCTCGGCGCCGGCCTCCCGGTGGCGGTCGTGGTGACCACCCCAGAGATCGAAGAGCGTTGTCACGAGCGTGGATTCCTGTTCTTCACCACCCACGTCAGCGATCCGCTGGCCGCGGTGGTGGGCTCGACCGTGCTGCGGGTGATCAACCGGGACGACCTGGTCGCGCGGGCGGCGCTGCTCGGCAAACGGCTGAACGAGCAGTTGCGCGAGCTTCAGTCCCGACACGAGGTGATCGGTGACGTGCGCGGCCGGGGCCTGCTGCAGGGCATCGAGCTGGTCAGCGACCGGGTCAGCCGACAGCCGGCCGACCAGCTCGGGCAGGCGGTCACCGCCGCCTGCCTGCGGCGCGGCCTGCACATGAACATCGTTCAGCTACCGGGGATGGGCGGCATCTTCCGGATCGCCCCACCGCTCACGATCACCGACGCCGAGCTCGACACCGGCCTCAGCATCCTGGACACCGTCCTGACCGAGACCGTCTGACCAAGACTGGCTGTGGGTGAGCGCTTTCGGTGAGCGTCACTCCTCGTCGGGTGGTGCGTACAACTCGGACTGGCGTCGCATGATCTCGCGCATCGGCGTGCCCCGGGCCACCCCGTAGACGGTTCTCGGGAAGTCGAGTGCCTCTTGGACCTGCCACAGGTCGTGGTGTCGCTCGGGTGAGAACAGTTCGGCGGGGTCTCCGGCGGCGATCCATCCGATCGGTACGACGGTGCCGGGTTGGAGGCGGGAGTTCACGTGCAGCACGCTGTTGATGCGCAGCTCGGATCCGGTCCCGGCGCGAGAGCCGGGGAACATCGAGGCGCCGGTCGCCACGAAGACCTCGTCCTCAAGAGTGGCTCCGTTGAGGTGCGTGTGGGGGCCGACCAGGGCCGCGTCGCCGATGGTCAAGGGGTGCTCGGCGCGGCCCCGAAGCACTGCGTGTTCCATGACCACGACATCTCTGCCGATCATGACGGGTCCGGACGTGGCGTGGATGGAGACGAAGTCCAGCACCCGCGATCCGGGCCCGATAGTCACGTCTCCCCGCAGCACCGCGTGTGGCGATACCCACGTGTCTGGGTGCACTTCAATCATGTGATGAGCCTGCCACCCTCGCAGCGTTACGCAACGTTCAGGCGCAGAGCTGTGGGGTGGTACAGCTGAAGTGCGGTGTTGGCGAGACATGGATACAGGGAGGTGCCTGATGAAGGCGATTGTGGTGACGGAGGAGTCCGCAGGAACGGCGGGGATGAAGCTGGTGGAGCGGCCGGAGCCGGGGGCGACGGGGAACGATGTCGTCATTGAGGTTCATGCGTCGGGGTTCACTCCTGGTGAGCTGACGTGGCCGGGGACCTGGACCGATCGCCTCGGTCGGGACCGCACGCCGTCGATCCCCGGCCACGAGGTGGCCGGTGTGGTCACCGCCCTCGGCTATGGCACGAGGGGGCTGTCGGTGGGACAGCGGGTGTTTGGGCTCGCGGACTGGACTCGCGACGGCACGCTCGCCGAGTACGTGGCCATCGAGGCACGCAACCTCGCGCCGCTGCCGGGCGATGTTGACTTCACGGTTGGGGCGAGCCTGCCGATCGCGGGTCTGACGGCGTGGCAGGGATTGTTCGTCCACGGCCGCTTCGAGGTGGGCCAGAGCGTTCTCGTGCACGGTGCAGCCGGTGGGGTCGGTTCGATGGTGACGCAGCTGGCCAAAGAGGCCGGCGCATACGTCATCGGCACGGGACGTGCCGCTGATCGGCAGGCGACGCTCGATTTCGGTGCGCAGGAGTTCGTCGACCTCGATAACGACGCGCTGGAAGACGTCGGCGGCGTCGATCTGGTCTTCGACGTGATCGGTGGCGATATCGGGAAGCGGTCCGCGGGTCTGGTTCGGGCCGGCGGAATGCTGGTGACCATCGCCGGCCCGCCCGAGGCGAAGCCGGCCAACGGCCTGGCTGTTGACTTCGTCGTCGAGGCCGATCGCGCCCAACTGGGTGAGATCGTCCAGCGGGTCCGGGACGGGCGGCTGCGGACGAACATCGCCAACGTCGCTGCGCTCACCGATGCTGTCGCCGCTTTGAACCCGACCGAGCGGGTCAAGGGCAAGACCATCATCCGCGTGCGCCCCTAGATCCATGAGCTGTGGATCATGCCCACCGACCAGGCCTGAGCTGGTATCGGCCGACATCACTTGCCTTCCGTCTCGGCCAAGAGCTGACCGAACTGGCGGGAACGGTCCGTGGACTCCTCGAGCAGGAGGCGGCCGGCATCGGCACCCCAGAGCCGGTCGACGAGGAGTCGGTACTCGCTCAGCCGCGGCAACTGGCTGTCCAGGCGGAACAGCATCACCAGCGGCCGGCGGCGCCACCAGCGGGTCAGCCACTCGGCCGGCTGGGTCAGCAGCAGGGCTCCATAGCTGGTAGGCAGGGCCGGGGCGGCAGCCGCCGCGACGACCTGCTCGGCCATGTTGATCATCTGGCCGACGGAGATGCTCTCGTGGTGCGGTCCGCTCGCCTCGCCGAGCAGTGCCTGGTACTTGCGCAGCAGCTTGGTGCGCTCCCGGATGGTGTCGGCCTCGAGCAGCTGCTGTTTGAACTCACCGAAATACTTTCTGAAGGAAGCAAACTCGGTGCGCAGCCGGAGAAGCTGCTCGGGCACATCGGCCAGGGTGGCGGACCGGCTGAGAACCAGCGCGGCGACCGGGGGTACGGGCACGGTCGGCATCGACGTCCATTCCGCCACCACGTTGCCGCCCTGGAGGGACTCCATCAGCGGTGCGGCAACACGGGCGTACACCTCGACCGGAAGCGAGCGGTAGACGCTGAGCAGGGTGCCGGCGACGTAGGGGACGCGGTCAACATCGGGGAAGTAGTCGAGACCGTGAGCAGCCGCCAGGATGAGGTAGCCGTTGGCCCGGTACATGCGATCGAGCGTCTTCGAGCCGGCGCTTGCCCAGCGCGGCATCCGGTCGACCTGCTCGATGAGATCCTGGAGCCCTTTGCTGTAGTCGAGTCTGGCTTTGTCGTCCTTGAGCCGGCGGGCCGGCGGGGACGTCACGGTTCTGACCCGGCCGGCCAATTCGGCCGGTAGGCGCAGCGAGAGCCGACGAAGCTCCATGTCGGACAGGGTCGGGGTGAAGGTGGCGTAGAGACCCTCACTCGTCAGGGCGGTGCCGAGCTGGGACTGCCACGGCTCGGAGGAGTCCACACCGACCATCCGGTCGAGCAGCACGACCGCTTCGCAGAGCGCGCAGAAGTTCTGGAACGCCGTCAGGTCGAGGCGGCGCGGTTCGTCCAGGGCCCGCCCCGCCGTACCGACCAGCGTCTGGGTCACCAGGGCCACGTTCTCGGATCGAACCCCCATGCAGTGCAGGCTAGCTGACTAAATTGGGTGATATGGACGTTCTTCTGCGGATCGGTTCGATGCTGGTGGAGGCCGTCGAGTTCGAGGGCGACGACCTGCTCGAGGTGCGCTCACTGGTGGCCGCTGGGCGTCTGGTGCTCCTGCCGTCGGACGCGATCGCGCAGCCCGATCGGCTGCCGGAACAGTACTGGGCCCGCACGATCGCCGAATCGGTCGGTGAGAGCGCGGTCGTGCCCCTGTCCTGCCTGCGCTCGGAGCCGTTGCAGGTGTTTCCGCTGCTGGTCGGTCCGAAGGAGGCGATCAGGTTGCTCTGCGGCTACGCGGATGAGCTGGCGCCGGAACCGTTCCCGCTCGAGTCGATGCCGTTGCGCACGCATTACCGGCAGTACCGCGACCTCTGGATGCAGGGCCAGGACCAGATGCAGCCGGACCTGTTCATGCTGCAAATCGGTATGCGGATGGGCGACCTGCATGCCAGGAACATCCTGCACGGCGATGCCCACCTGGGGAACTGGGGCATGATCGATGCGCAGGTCGTGATCGCCGATCCGGAGCCGGTGTTCCTGCTCTGCCCGCCCACGCCGCAACAGTGCGCCACCGATCTGCACGCCCTGATGCCCGACCTGCAGCCGAATCACTGGCTCAACGTGCGCACGGGGTACCGCTCGGAATGGCCCGAGGGGTTCCGCACGATCGACGTCATCCAGCTTGGTGACCTGAACGGGTGGGCCGTGGCGTTTCGCACCCAGCAATACACCCAGGCCATCGCTCTCATGGGTGAGCAACTGCACTCCGAACAGGACCCGCGCACGCGCATGACGCTGCTGCTGAACACGGTGGTGGCCAAGGCCCGAAGCGGTGTCGATGCCTGGTCCGATCACCGAGAGGCCACCTCGCTGGCCGAGGCTCACACGCTGCCGGCCGATACGGCGCTGGGCATCGCCGAAGCGTTCATCGCGATCGGCGAGGGTGACCTGCGCAGGGCCGAGAACCTGCTCCGGGTGATCACCCGCGATCCGAAAACGCTGGTGGAGAGCTACTCCGCGCCGGACGCGCAGGTGCCCATCACCAATATGTGAGCCGGGCATCCATGCACTCTGGGCCAAAAGGAATCGATCTGAAGGCGGCCCATCGAGAACATGAACGAGCAGTTGCGCGCGAGCTTCAGTCCCGACACGAGGTGATCGGTCACGTCCGTGGCCTGCACATGAACATCGTTCAGCTACCGGGGATGGGTGGCATCTTCCGGATCGCCCCACCGCTCACGATCACTCACGCCGAGCTCGACACCGGCCTGAGCATCCTGGACGCCGTCCTGACCGACGCACGCTGACCAGGACTGGCTGTGGATCACCGTGGCAGCGCCGGTTTCACGCGCCTTCCGTCTCGGCCAAGAGTCGGTCGAACACCGGGCGTACCCTTGATCAGGGAGTGCGTGTTTGGTGGCCTAAGTTGGGGTTCACGCTGTCGGTGGTAGGGAAGAGGCTTAATGTCTGATCATCCGATGAACTATCCGAACGAGGTTCCAGTCGGGGTTGATCCCACGCGGGCGAGTATCGCGCGGGTCTACGACGCCGCGCTCAACGGCAAAGAAAACTATGAGGTCGACCGGGAGGTGCTGGCTCAGGTCCGCCAGGTCGCACCACAGGTCAATGACCTGGCCTGGGCGAACCGGAACTTCTTGATCCGGGCCTGCCGGTTCCTGTCGATGGAGGCCGGCATCGACCAGTTCCTCGACCTGGGATCGGGGTTGCCCACGGCGGAGAACACCCATCAGGTGGTCCGCCGGATGAATCCTGAAGCCAAGGTCATGTATGTGGACAACGACCCCGTGGTG